>Ga0247611_10000172_pt1 | contig 134923 bp, 121 predicted proteins | sample 177DNAGHGhighgp2_FD_192422 | JGI IMG/M metagenome (GOLD analysis project Ga0247611, IMG submission 192422) | Sheep rumen microbial communities from Palmerston North, Manawatu-Wanganui, New Zealand - 1770 DNA GHGhigh gp2 | ecosystem: Host-associated > Mammals > Digestive system > Stomach >...
GTCTACATCAAAAACAGGGAAGTCATTGGTTACTATGGCACCTTCTAATTCTGCTGGAACTATACCATAGGCTCCGTTACGTGCATCAATCTTTGACATGATAAACTGTCCGGCATGAACAACATGTTGTCGCAAGGTTTTTATGTCAGAACCTAAAATAGTTTCACCATTGTTTCTTGGAACAACACCTCCATTATTGATTTTGATGGTTACTTGTTTGTATTCAACATCATCTTCGACTTCAATGATGTCTTTGCTCTTAACAAGAAACGCCCCAATCCTTGCCATTGGGTATTTCTTGGTAAATCCAAGATCTTCTTCATCAGCATACTGGACACTCCAATTGGGAATGTCCTTATAGTTTGCAAGATGTAGATACTTATATATCATATTTACCATGTCGTACTAATCTTTACCATAAAACACCTCAGGTTCGCAGACCATACCATCAAACTCTCGAATACGAGTCATGCTACCATCATTATATTGATATGAGGTATTGGCATGTCGTGTATCCCAAAGGTTGTTTTCCTTTCGATAATTGGTAAACTCTTCCAAAAGAGGTTCCAAATCGTTTTCTATCTTAATTCCAATAGAGTTGATGCCCGCACGTTTAATGTCGGCGATTGGAATCACATAATCAAAACGTTGCTTGACAAGAGTTTTTGTTTCCTGGTCAATCGCAGCTTCAATTTCTTTCTTCCTTGCTCTAAGTATTTTCTTCTCTGCAGCTGGCAATGCCTCCTTTCCTCTTTTAGCCAAGTCATTTTCTATCGAAGTTAATTCTTCGATATATTTCTCTTGTACTTCAGCGAATGCTTTAACTTTTATACCATTGTATTGCGCCTGTTCTTCTTCCGTAAAACGTTTGAAGAACATGAGGCTTGGTTTAACTGTTGCACCAGCTGCCATGAATACATCTTGTGGAATAGAAACAATCAGTAGTATCTTGGCTCTCCCCTCAAAGTATTCTCGCACATTCTGCAGATTGGTATTATTCAGCACACCTTCTGGCAAAACGATGCCTAAACGTCCTCCAGGCTTAAGCAAATTCAAACATCGATCTATAAACAGGACCTCTGTAAGACCACTCATTTTACCAACTCCGAATTGGTCAAGAAGTGATTCGCCAATATGATCATTCACCTGCCTAAGAGCAGTAAGGTATTCTTCGCCATATCGCTTAACATAAGCTTCAATCTTAGCTTCGTCAGTGAACTTATCTGCTTCCGAAATCTTAATGTCTTTATCTACGCGAGCACCAAATGGAGGATTAGTAAGGATTACATCAAATCTACCATCCCAAATGCCATTGACATTTAATAGCCCATCATGATGATGTACTCCACCATGACCATCACCATGCATAATCATATTCATCTTAGCAGTACGTGCCATACGCGGATTAGCATCGGTACCATAAATGCAATCAAAAGACAAGCTACGTAATCTTCCTTTCGGATTATTGACATCGACCTCGAAGTTCATTTTAGCAAAGGCATCAGATACTTTGGCATCAATAGCTTCTTGCTCTTTTGGCTTCAGATCATCATAATTTTCAGGAATGAGTTGCTTTTTTACCTCTTCTTTACGTTGTTCTAATTCGGATTCAATTTGCTCACGTACATACTCAAAAGCTCGAATCAAGAAGCCTCCACTGCCACAGCATGGGTCACAAATGTATTCACCCTCCTGAGGATCAAGGACTGACACCATAAACTCAACAATGGTTCGTGGCGTAAAAAATTGGCCCAATTCCCCACGGAATGTACGTCCTAAGAATTTCTCAAATGCAATACCCTTGACATCATCAGATGTTGTAGAAAGATTATAGACCTGAAGTTCCTCAACAATCTTTTCGAAACTTGTCTCTCGAATTCGGATTGTTTCATTTGGATCGAACAGATTGTCTTTAGAAAAATCTTCCTTGGTTTTCTCAAACAAGAATTGATAAAACTCTGGAGCATCTTTTGACTTCATGCTGTTGTAAGCATCTTTAAGCTTTACAAATGCATCCTTTGAGAAAATTTGAGTGCCAGTATTGTCCCGCTCGTAACGAATCTTAATAAAGAGAATTTTACTAATTTCGTCAAAAGCCGCTTCTGGAGATAGCTTGTCGTTATTTCTAATGATATTATGGCATTTATAAAGTAGGCGAGAGAATTCGTCTCTGGTAAATGCTTTCGTCTGGTTTAACAATTCCTTCACCTTCTTCTCATCTGTTGCTATCTCTGCTGTTGGAATGTCAGCAATTTCTTCTAGTCTGTTGGGGATTTCTCCCTCTACAACTCGAAAGACACGAGTTTCTTTGATATTCGTTGTTACAAAGAACTTGGCGTGAGTGATGGAAGCGTAGTTATAACCTTGATAATAATCTTCTTCGCGAATAGTAACTGTTTCTGCTTTACACTCAACAACGACAATAGGATATTTTTTTTCTAACCTGTCTTCCTTTGTCCTCCAGATTACAATGTCTGCACGAGCAGAGCCTGTTCCGCGCCTGGTATTGTTTACCTTTATCTCTTGGTCCATTTGTGATAAATCATAGCCATAGCTATCTACCAAGCGGCAAATATACCTTTGGCGTACCTCTTCTTCTGGTTTTACAACTAACCACTTATCTTTAAGAGGAGCGTATATCTTGTTGTCTTTTATTTGTACTTCCATATTGTTATTTAGGCATTCGCCCTGTTTATTTGATTCTACTTCTTTGGCTTTTCTATCACCATATACTTAGCACCGCTTTTAACAAGTGTGCCCCAACCGTATGGGCAGTTATCACGCAGGTAGATGGATTGCTCGGTAATGGTTTTATCATTCTTGTCATCGTATGATTCTAAGGTTACACAGACAAGAGTAATGTACTTGCTACCTTGTTCAGAATCTTCTACCCAGTAATTGTCTTCTTCACAGTCGAGCCATTTGTTTGTGATAATCTCCTTTTTAATTTGCTGTGCAAGTGCTAGTCTTTCTTCGGCATCGGGGAGCATCTCTGTCAACTTGCGATTATATTCCTTGCATAGTGCTTTCGCTTTTTTCTTATCCGTCAGTTGTCTAACTTCTGCATCGTATTGGTGCATCAAGCTTTTAGCATCTTTGAGAAGGTTTCGAGAGATTGGCTTGAAGTTACAGAACTCACCTTCAACAGCAACCATAGGGAATCGGCGCTGAGCATTGAGACCTTTTTCGTCAAACGAATACCACGTTACAATACAGAAATCTTTATTTCCTGCATTCCCTTCCACCTCGTTTACCTCCATGAACACAAGAGGATGTGGAGCCATTCCAACAAAGGAATCGCCTTTCTTGAAACGTGGAGTTATGTTTGGTTCCTTCTTCTCCATTATATACTGTTTTTTCTTGCTTACTTCTTATATTCTTCTTCCTTACTCTGTTGCTACGATCTTCCTATGGTTCGGTATCTCTGCCGGGGATGGTTGGGTACATCGGGATACTCCTTTTCCAGTTTCTCAGCCAGTCGCGGCAAGACTTTATTCCTTATGTAGTTCTTGTCTCTGTTTGCGAATTGCGCTATTTCGTCCATCGATCGCCACGTGGAACAGTATTCCAAAATGTAGATGGCCATTTCTTCGGACGAGATTTTCTTTTTCGGGCTTGCAACTTTTTCTTCGGAGGTTACAACCTTTGGTTCCGAACTTGCAACCTTTTCATCCAAGGTTGCAACCTTTGAACTGGAGATTGCATCTTTTGCATCAGTACTTGCATCCTTTTCTTCGTCTGGGGACAAGACTTGTGACAAAGCTTGGGACAAGCTGGGGACATCACCGCCAACTTTACCGCCAGTTTTACCGCCATTTTCGTTGGCATAACTCTGTGACACTTTCACATCAACCTTGAATGCCGTGATAAGATTGACGTTGAACTCTGCGGGGAGGTTGCCATTTTCCTTTAAGTCAGTCTGGACTTGGCCTACACCTCGATTGAACATATTGACATAGCCCAGCGTCTTCATGGCACTAGCTACAAGTGGATTGCGGTAGTCATTCACACTTGGGAAATTCTCAGGACGGGCATTGCCATAGAGACCTCCGGCATTCAGAATCTCCAGATGGCTGGCAAACTCATAAAAGCGAAGCGGTGTATTACTCTGCATATCGCGGTGCATACAGGCGTTAAGAAGAAGCTCTCGGATAGCCTGATAGGGGTAGTTGCTGACCATCTCCTCGCGTAGGATGGAAACAAAAACGGGCTTCTTCTTGATAACAGACAACTCCAAAAGCGATTCCAGACGTGGCAACAATTCACAATAATTGCCCTCCAACTGCATTTCGTTCTCTACCTCACTGGTTACGTCTTCACCCTTGAAGCATACATACTGCACATAAAGACCTGGCATAAAACGGCGCGGCTTGTAGCCAAATAGTACGACTGCTGCGTATGTGGGGCATTGGTGCTCAGTGCCATACATGCCCACAGCGGCCATCTGTTCCTCGATAGGGCGCTTATCTGACTCCACTATCTCATTACCTAATAGCGGTATCAGATACTTTGTGCGCAGCAAGTCCGTATTGATATCATTCAGTTTAGCTGCCAAACAAGGCATGGTGTCGAAGGTTGCCATGAATGACATCCTTCGTTCTGCAAGGATGCGCTCTTCTGCCTCCGTAGCTATGTCGCGACGTGGCCCGATACGTATAAATGTACGTCCACGATAGCGCACGGGAGGCAGGTCAGACGGACTGACCTCAGCAACCAGTAAGTCACCTTCGGGGAACTGGAAACGATCAACACTCATAACAGGTATAGGCAGGATGTTTCCGTTGCTGCGTATGGCTGCAATCTTCTTCAGCAAGTCATCGGTGACCTTCAGACCGGACAACGTGCCATTGTCGTAAGCACCCAATATCAGGTAGCCATTCTTTCGTGAGTTTGGCAGGTCGTTAGCAAAGGCACAGATAGCCTCCTGGAACTTATCCATGTCACCTGTTGACGTGGTTCGCTCCACACGATAGGTTTCCGTGCTATGCAGCAGTTCTTCTATCTCGTCTTTTGTTATCATTTGATTATCTCTTGATTGAATTCTTCATGTCTCACTAATTGTCATCTACCTTATTAATGCGATCACTTGCATTTTTCGATTCTCAGCAGTTCGTTAATATCGACATCGAGGAGTTCTGCAATCTTGACGAATGTCTCCATAGGTGGCTGGCTGGCATTGGTACACCATTTACTCACGGTAGTCGGTGCACACTCCAACTGCTCGGATAACCACTTGTTTGTTCTCTTCTTATCCGCGAGAACTACTTTGATTCTATTTTCCATTCTTATCCAGATGAATTGTACCTTATTATAGTATATACACTTACAAAAGAAACTGTTTTTCCGCAAAATAACAATACAATCAATTTTATATCGTTTACTTCACTTTTATATCCTTTACAATGGGAATGGGGATAAAAGTTGCGGAAATAACTGGCGATAGGAGTCGGCCTTGATGGGAAGGGGCATAGGGTAGGCGCGTGAAGTCGATGGCATTCTCCACCATTCTATCTCACGACCACCGATGATTATGTGTGTGCTGCTGCCGTGGGGTGGTGGAGCTGTGGTATCCATTAAAGATGCCGTTCCGTCGGTTTCAAGTCTCTTTAGAATAGTAAGGAGGCTGTCTGATGCTTTTCCGCCGGTAGTAACTATGGTTTTGCAATCGGGCAAGGAACTCAGCATTTCCGCTATGGGGGCATACCTGATTACAAACAGGAACTCATCCATTGCATTACCCTTCAGGCGGCATACTCTGGACGCTGTGTCATAGAAGGCCAACCCCTGTTCGGAACAGAATCTGGTAATTAACTGACGGTCAAACTGTTTGGCCTGTGGCATCTCAAAATGATGCGGGTCGTCAAAATGTATCAGCCCCTGAATGCGCCAGAAATCGTTTATCCAGTTGGGGTAGAAGAAATTCATGGACCATCGGCTCACCGGCGGCGGAAAACTGCCCAGAAAGAAAATCCGGGCGTTAGGTGGCAGGAACGGCAAGAGCGGATGATCCTCAATCGCTATTCCTGACTGTGCCATATCGACCCTGTCTCCGATAAACCTGACGCCCTCTGTCTTTAGAATGGAACGTTGCAGTTCCGGGCCTCCAAACCCATAGTTTGAGCCCATCTGTCCGGAAGATGTCACCACCCGGTGGCAAGGCGTTTTCCCGGAGTCGGTATTGGTATGCAGCGCATTGCCTACAGCACGGGCTGCCCCTTCAGAATAGCCGGCCATCTGGGCTACCTGCCCGTATGATGCCACGCGCCCACGTGGAATCAGAGCTACAGCCCTGAATACAGCCTCCTTAAATGTATCTGTAACTCTTTCCATATTACAAATATATGAAAATAACGCCACATCGTCTCCTTTGTTTACAAGGATTGTTTTTTTGCTGTATCTTTGAATGATTCTAATTGGGACCGCAACTATGTTAAAAAGATTGATTCTGCCTGTAATTCTTGCCTTTTGTGTGACTGCCGTCTATGCTGTTGACCTTTTCAATTAAACATAAATATGAAAAAACTGTTTATCATTACTTTGACTTCCATAATGCTCACGGCATGCGGAAACAAACAAAACAACACTATGAGTACAACAATCACACCCAACCCGCAGAACGCTCTGCGCGCACAGCAGTTCCTCAAGGACGCTCAGACCTATTTCCTGGCAACGGTTGACGGCGACCAGCCCCACGTTCGCCCGTTCGGAACCGCCGAGATCTTTGAAGGCCGCCTCTACATCCAGACCGGCAAGTCCAAGAACGTCTACAAGCAGCTCAAGGCCAATCCCAAGGCCGAAATCTGCGCCTACAAGGACGGCAAGTGGATCCGCATAGAGTGCGAACTTATTCCCGATGAGCGTGTATCGGCCAAGAAGGATATGCTGGACAAGAACGAGTCGCTGCGTTCCATGTACAACGAGAACGATGACAACACCATAGTCCTGTACCTGCAGAACGCCACCGCCACCATATCGTCGTTCACATCGGACCCCGAGACATTCACGTTCTGACGCAGATGTGTAAGGAGATTTATTTTGCGGCCGGCTGTTTCTGGGGTGCGGAGAAATACCTCAAACTCATTCGCGGAGTGATGAGTACCGAGGTGGGTTTTGCCAACGGAAACACTCCGGACCCTACCTACAAGGAGGTTTATACCGATACCACCGGCTATGCCGAGTGCGTGCACGTGACGTATGATCCGCAGGTGATTTCCGTTGATAAGCTGACCCGGATCTATTTCAAGGCCATTGATCCCACCAGCCTTAACAAGCAGGGCGAGGATGAGGGAACACGCTATCGCACAGGCGTTTACTACGCTCCCGATACTGAGCTTTCTACGATAGAACTCTTAAAGCAAGTCTTTGCCGAACAGCAGCAGGCACTTGAGCCCGGTCAGAAACTGGCGGTGGAGTTGCTTCCTCTCAAGAATTTTTACCGCGCCGAGGAGTACCACCAGGATTACCTTGACAAGAACCCTACAGGCTATTGTCACCTGACCCCGGCGCTGTTCCGCCTGGCTGCCGAATCCAACTGACCTTTCCCGCCAAAGTGTCCCACAACGATCCGCTCTGTGAGCCTCCTGGGCCCGATGCGTGTGGGACACGAGCCTCAGATGAGGGTGTGTAACACAAAGAACCCCTCTACAGAGCTTGTGAGCGGGGTGCGTGTGGGACACTTTGGCGGAAAGCGAACTTATTCGGCAGGAGGAGTGAGCCGAAAGACAATACGGAAACTACCTTCGTTGAAGCTGGTGCTGGTAATCCGGAACTCACCAATCTGGGAGGTGTGCTCCACGTGCGAGCCCAGACACGGGCACACATCGTAATCACCCACATAAACCAAGCGCAGAGTATCACTGGCATTCTGGGGCAGACGGCTCAGGTCAATGCCATCGGGTATCTCATCGCGCGTAACGTATTTGGAAATCACGGGCAGATCCTGGCCGATGACCTCGTTCACGCGGGCCTCGACCTGACGCACCTGCTCATCGGTCAAAGGCTCCGGCAAATCATAATTGCACTTGCTCTTTTTGCGCTCAATATGGTTCACTCTGGAACGCCCGCAATGGAACATATTGTCCATAGTGCGGTTCAGGATGTGCTCTGCAGTATGCGCAGGAGGGTATTCATCCTTGTTATGAGAATTAAGAATCGGCTCTTCCATATTGCAAATGTATAGAAAATACCCCATACCTGCGCCTGCTCTCCCGCCAAAGTGTCCCACACTAATCGGCTCGAGTATACGTTAGCACGCGGGTGGTTGTGGGACACACCCCCGAGATGAGGGAATGTCCCACAGCGAACCCATCCACAGAGCGTGTGAGCGGGGTGCGTGTGGGACACTTTGGCGGGGAGACGGACCGATGCGCGGAACCCCGGGCTCCGGTGAGCTGCGGGCTGATGCGCGCGGATGCTCAGCGGACGTACTTGCGGATCTCAGTCTCGGGCAGCCTGCATAGCGTAGATAACTGACGGAAAGAGAGATAGTATTGGCGGCGGAGTTCCTGAGCCAGTTCCAGCCTCTGGTTGGTGTTGAGCCATCGGGAACTGTGCTTATGGAAAAGTGAATAGCACACCGCGGCACTGATTTTCCGAGCCTCGATATCCTCTATCATCATGCCGCGTACCTTTGACATTTTGGTAGTCACGGCGTCATCCTTCCTCTTGCTGTTGGAAAGGAAAACACGATAACAGTTGTGAGTCTGGTAAATAGACTCAAACAGCTCAATATCAATATAGTTTTGAGGCAGAAGGAATCCGTTGCAAATCAGCCAGTTATCTGGCACCTTCTTACGTGAATGAAGCATCGCCTCCTTTTGTCGGGCGTTCAGAGTACCTATCGGCACAGGCTCCTGAACGATTCCGTTTTCATCGGCACACCAAATGGGGAGGGAATTATCGGTCCGGAAGTAGAGTGACCCGCTCCCCCAAATGTAATCGTACGGCATCACTTTCTTGCCGTCTTTTGTGGCCTGGATGATTGTGTAAACGGCCACATTCCGGAGGTAATCCTCTGATTTTACGGGATATAGCTCGTAGTTCAGGATCACGTCATAAAGGCTGCCACGGTTGGCGGCAATGTACCTTAGCGTGGACAGCAGGTAGGCGTTTTTGAATTTGATGCAATCATGCTCAGTGCCGTAAAGCAGCACGTGCGGATGGGTGTCCTCGATAGAGAAGGATACCACCTGGGCCGATGAATTGGCCGCGCATACACCTATTCTGTTGAATGCTGCATAGAAATCTTTAGTCGAAATAATGAAATTCCGCGAGTCGTCGCCGTTGGCGAACATGTGATAGTAATTGGATTTGTTTTCCATATTGAATTAGGTTTGTGTATTCATCAATATCGGATCTGGTATCGGCAAACAAGGGTCCGGGTACTTCAATCTTTTGCAAAGATGGCGGTTTGAGCGGTATATTCCAAGGATTGCTGCGGTTTTTTTTCTCTCTCCGCCAAAGTGTCCCACACTAATCGGCTCGAGAATACGCTAGAACGCGGGTGGTTGTGGGACACACCCCCGAGATGAGGGTATGTCCCACGGCGAACCCATCCACAGAGCGTGTGAGAGGGGTGAGTGTGGGACACTTTGGCGGGGAGAGCGCGCTGGGGCCGATGGGCGCAGAGGGGCCGATGGTGGCGCCTACCGAGGAGTTAGCGGGTGGGGAGGGGCTGGCCGTTTGCTATGGCGCGGATGTAGCGCTTGGTTACGCTGTGGGCGGGGCCGGGCATGGAGCCGTGGTCAAAGCCGTCAAACTCGTATAGGAACACGTTCTCGTTGCCGTTCAGCTTCATCATGCGCCAGAAATAGGCCTGCTCCTCATAGCGGCCGTAAAGTTCCAGCTCGCGGTCACCGGAGAGCACCAGCATGGGCATAGGTATTTTCCTTACAAAATAGAGCGGAGCAGTGTCGTCGATGCGGGGCTCGAGCGGACCCACTCCGGAGTCTTTGCGCACATTGTAATGGGTAATCACCTGTGCGCTGTAGGGGAAAACGCCGGCAATGCGGTCGGCATCGATGCCGTATTTTTCCAGATAATGCTTGTCAAGTACAATCATATCAATCAGATAGCCTCCGGCGGAGTGACCGGCCAGGAATATCTTGCTGGTGCTGCCTCCACGCTTCTCCACCTCGCGGAAGGCCCATGCCACGGCGGCTGCAGCATCATCGATTACCTCGTAGATGGTGGCATTTGGGAGCAGGCGGTAGTTGACACCTATTATACCCATACCGCTGTTCTGTAATTCTGCGGGAATCTCCTTGCTGCCGCTTACAATGGCTCCTCCGTGGAACCAGACAACTGTGGGAAAATCCTTTACATTCTCGGGGTAGTAGAAATCCACCTTGCAACGCTCGCGGGCGTATTCGTTGGCATCGGCCTCACGATAAGGGATGTCGCGCTCGGTGGTGTAGGTTATCTGCGGCCTGCGGTTCTGTGCATCGGCCATGATGAATGCTGTCAGAAGGATCATCAAAAAGGTTAGTTTGGCTTTCATAATTCACAATGTTTTGGACAAATATATGAAATGTTTGCCAAAGTGTCCCACACTCATCGGCCCAAGAATACGTTTGCACGCGGGTGGTTGTGGGACACACCCCCAAGATGAGGGGATGTAACACAGTGAACCCCTCCACAAGGCTTGTGAGTAGGGTCGCTGTGGGACACTTTGGCGGAGGAAAGCAGGGACACTTTGGCGGAGGAGAGCCGGGGGAGAGCAGGGGTACTTTGGCGGGGGAGAGCAGGGACACTTTGGCCGAAAAGAAAAAACAGAGGCCAGATATTTTGGATGTAAAGTTTCTTTGCACTATTTTTACATCAATTTAGCAAAATCAATAAACGCATATGAGAAAAATCTACACTTTGATTGCATTGACCCTGTTTACATCGCAGGTGTTTTCACAACAGCAGTCTATTCCGGAGTATTGTCTGGAAAATGATGTGGTTCACCGTTATCTTACTGAGGTACAGTATGATCCCAATGATTACTCTTACTCGAAAATCAGGGATTACTGCTATGACTATCCCTGGAACTGGGAGGTTCTGGGTAATGGCGTAAGACTGGATATCCCCAAGCCTGTTCCGTTCAAGTTCACAAAGGCTCTGGATAAAGTCAGGATACTCCACGTCAGTGAAACCGAGGACTATGAGGTAGACTGGACGTATGCTATAGGCCAGAACGTAGATACATTCAATGTTTACAACCTTATTCCGGGCAGGACATATTTCTGGAAGACAAACTATGACAACGAAGGAGTGAATACAGTGGCAGAGTCAGGTATGTTCAAGACCACCGGAACCCTGCGTATGCTTAAGATTGACAATGTGTTCAATGTCCGCGATATGGGCGGTTGGATAGGTCTGGGCGGCAAGCCTCTCAAATACGGAAAGATTGTCCGCGGCTCAAGACTGAACGTAAACAAGTCCACAACCCTGATGATTACCCAAGACGGTATCGAAGAACTTCGAAAGATAGGTATGCGTTCTGAGCTGGATATGCGTGACGCCAGCAACTCAGTCAACGCCACACACGCTTTCTTCGGCAATGACTGCCCGATATTAAACGTAAATGCGGCCTACAACAGCCGTATCGCTACATTCGCTAACGGACCTCAGAGTATCCAGGGCATCAATCAGCTGATCGCATGGCTCAAGGAGGGCAAGCCCGTTTACCTGCACTGCTCGGTAGGTGCAGACCGCACAGGAACAGTGGCTTATCTGGTGGGTGCCCTTTGCGGTATGAGCGAGGATGCTCTCTGCAAGGAGTTTGAGCTGACATCCTTCTCGGGCGATAAGATTGAGAATGAGGCCGCCAGAGGCACTTATGAGCGTCTTATCCGTCAGAGAGACTATACCGGCCGTCTGGACCCCAATGACAACAATGAGAGTTACAAGTTCGCCAAGATGGTGGACAAGATCAAGACATACCCCGGTTCAACCCTGCAGCAGAAGGTTTACTATCACCTCAAGACCGGTGTCAACGGAACAAAGGTTTCAGAGGATGACCTGAACTGGCTTATCAAGGAGATGGTCGGTTATGTAATGGTAAAAGATATCAAGATCAGTTGTGAGACTTCAATCGTACTCAAATCCTGCCAGACTGTCAATCTGAATGCTACAGTCATACCGTCCGATGCCACTAACCCCGGAATCACGTTCAGCACATCGAACGAGGGTGTGGCCACCGTATCGGACAAGGGTGTTATCACCGCAGTACGCGGAGGTACCGCCAAGATAACCATCAAGACCGAAGATATGACCAAGACGGTTACTGTGGAGGTTCCGGAGACGGAGTCTGTAATCCCCGATTACGCCCTTTACAACAACATCAGTTGCCCGGTCAGCAACAGTTCAAGAGTCATAAACGGCTCATTTGAGTACGTCGATCCTTATTACAACTGGCTTGGCGGTAATGGTAATAAACTGTCAGACAATGCATTTGACCTTAAGAACTATGAAGGCCAGTTTGAGCGTTACCTGGAGTCCAAGATGGATGGCGATGCTTCATCGGAAGGCTCAATAGTGACAGAGTGGAGACTTACCAAGAACAAGAATTATGTATTCGGTTATAAGATAAAGAACTCTACAGACCTTGCAACCGTCAGCAATGCCAACCTTAAGGTTTATATTAAAGTAAATAACTCCGAGAGCGTCTCAATGGAACTGGACGCCCCGTCCTATGACGGTAACTGGACCGATGTGCAGTACATTTTCAACAGCGGCACCAACAACCGTCTTCGCATTGAGTTTACCCATCTGAGCCAGAACGGCAACAATACATGCCTGGATGAGTTCTATCTGTCCGAGATAGACCTGAGCGCAGGTGTGGTTCCTGTCAGGTCTGCAGTCAAGACCGATGCCTATGACATGAGCGGACGCCGCGTAGAAGGCACTCAGAACGGAATCATAATCAAAGACGGCAAGAAATACATTAACAGATAAACCATTAACCCTAAAAAATAAACAAAAATGAAAAAGATCAGATTTTATTCAGTGTTGTTCATGTCACTGATGGCAGGTATCATCATGACATCCTGCGGTTCGTCCAACACAACCAAGAAAGAGAAACAGAACATCGTCCTTCAGGAGGGTGACAAGGCTACTCTGACTATCGATGAGAACTACACGACAATCGAATTCCCCGAGTCTGTATCAGCTGATGAACTTGCACTGTATGAGACAGATTTCCTGGGATATATCCTTAAGTCAAACGGTCCTATCACTACCGATGGCGGCACATGGGATTCGCACCGCATCTATTACTACCTACACAATTCAAAGGAGTGGCTGCATCTGGGAAACTATGCTAACCCATATGAGATCCAGGTATCAAGAATCAAGAAGATACGTATCGCCCAGAAACGTCAGCGTCTGCGTGACTTCGTTAACGAGATGCCTCTGATGGCCAACTCAAAGGAGAAGAAAAACGATCAGGGATTCCAGGATGAGATCTCTTTCGGCAACAACTACTATATCTTTGTTGAGATAGAACTTAAGGACTGATAAGGTACCTTATTGATTATAACAGCGCGACTGTATGTTCGGTCGCGCTGTTATAATTTTCATAATCGGATATTATTGTTATTTTTGCCGTATTAATTGTCCTAATAATTAGTTGCTTATGAGAAAGATTAATTTGTTTGTGGCCCTTACCATACTTGCGGGTCAAACCTATGCCCAGGTCATTTACAATGTAGAGAATGACATAACCCATGCCTACCTGAATGACTTCAGTTATGACACCGTGTCTCTGGACAAATCATTCATCATGGATTATTTCAATATGCCTCATGATTACCGGCTTGATGCCCCAAGACCGGTAAGTCTGGCATGGACCGGTCAGGCCGGTGCCGATTCGCAGAGACTTGAGGTAAGTGAGTCTTCGGATTATGCCGACGCGCTGGTTTTTGCCTTAAATCCGGATTCGTCCCGGTATGACCTTTATAACATGATACCCGGCAATACATACTACTGGAGGGTGGTTTCAACCAAGTCGGGCACTGAGACCGTAGTTGGTTCCGGCCAGATTCAGCCGGTCGGTATGCTCAGGATGGTGCTGGCAGACGGCACCTGGAACGTCCGTGACATGGGCGGATGGCCTGGACTGGGCGGTCATTCCATCAAATACGGAATGATATTCCGCGGCGCTCAGCTTATAGCACCCAAAAGCCCGTTCAATGTGCTTCTCTCAGAGAGTGGCATCGAAGCCATGCGCAATGTCGGGATCAGGGCAGAGTTGGACCTGCGCAGCAGCAGCCAGGCTCCGTCGTCCGTATCGGCAATAGCCAAAATGAATGCAGCAGGCGGTTATGACGTCGATTTCAGGAACATATCCGAGTCTGTCAACGCCCGTATGCTGAATTTTGACAAGAACGATGCCAATATCAGGGAGTTACAGTGGGTGATAGACGAACTCAAGGCCGGCAAGCCGGTATTCTATCATTGCCAGAACGGTGCAGACCGAACCGGAACATTAGGTTTCCTGATTGGTGCACTGCTTGGCATGAATGAGAGCGATCTGGCCAAGGATTATGAGCTTACAACGTTCTGTGAGGCAGCTGCCGCCAAGTTTGATCCCACCGAGAAGGGTTTTGCCCGTCTCAGGAATTATGAAGGCAAGAAAGGTTCTCCTCTATCCGGCGGCGATAATGCCGATGAGTACAAGTACGCCAAACTGGTTGAGAAGATGAGAACTGTAGCACCTGTCAACGGCACATATCAGCGCAAGATATATGACTTCTTCAAGAATGGCAAGAATGGAACCAAGATATCAGAGGAAGATCTGGCCTGGTTCATAAAAGAGATGGTAGACTACGTCATGGTCAGGGATGTGACTTATGACGGATCGGCCGAGATGATTCTCAAATCGGGACAGACCCATAACCTCAACATCAAAGTCATACCGCAGGACGCCACCAATCCGGAAGTATCGGTAAGGTCATCCGATGAGTCCGTGGCAACTGTGACTGAAAACGGAGTCATCACAGCGGTCCGTGGCGGCACGGCCAGGATAACCATCAAGGCTGATGACCTGATCAGGACAATTACGGTAGAGGTACCGGAGATAGAGTCCGAAATCCCCGATTACGCCCTCTACAATAACATCAGTTGCCCCGTAAGCAACAGTTCAAGGGTAGTAAACGGCTCATTCGAGTATGTTGATCCGTATTACAACTGGCTTAGCGGCACCGGCAACAAACTGTCAGACGCTGCATTTGACCTTAAGAACTACGATGGAGAGATATACCGTTACCTGGAGTCCAGAATAGACGGTGATGAGACATCCGAAGGGTCAATAGTGACAGATTGGAGACTGACTAAGAACAAGAACTACGTGTTCGGATACAAGATTAGGAACTCAACGGACCTGGTAACCGAGAGCAATTCCAACCTCAAGGCCCTTGTTATGGTAAAAGATGCCCCGGAGAGCAATGCCACAGTCCTGGACGCTCCCTCTTATGACGGTAACTGGACCGATGTACAGTACATATTCAACAGCGGCAGCAACAACCGTCTGCGTATTGTGTTCACTCATCTGAGTCAGAACGGAAACAATATCTGTCTGGATGATTTCTACCTGTCGGAGATTGACCTGAGCGCCGGAGTAACTCCCGTCAGGTCTGCAGTCAATACCGATGCCTATGACCTGAATGGCCGTCGTGTTGAACCCGATTCGGGCGGAATCCTGATAATAGACGGCAAAAAAGTCCTGAACAGATAAAAAATGACGCAAAGGGGTCTGACCCCTTTGCGTCATTTTTTTCATTTATCTACCAGCATGAAGGACAGGAGCCCGCTGGCACAGAGTTCATCGCCCACGTAGGCTGTGGCGTTGACTGACAGGAACATGCCGCGGCAGTTACCCATCGTGGAGCGTACCACCACCTTATCGCCCGGACGCACTGTTTTTTTAAACCTTACCTTGTCCATACCGGCGTAGAGCGCCATCTTGTACTTAAGCTTGTCCTCAAACAGCAGCACGCTGCCCTGCGCCATAATCTCGCACAGGATCACTCCCGGCACAATGGGGTTGCCGGGAAAGTGTCCGTGAGTAAAGTATGGGTCATCAGGGATGGTGTATTCCGATACCACACCGTCGGGGGTAAGTTCCGATCGGTCCACAAGGAGCATAGGGTCCCTGTGGGGCATAATCTGCATAAGCCCTTCCTTATCCATTGTAACGGCGCAGAACTACGGTTGCGTTATGACCGCCGAATCCCAGTGAGCATGACATTGCATACTCAGCCTGAACCTTACGGGCGGTGTTAGGAATATAATCCAGATCACACTCCGGATCGGGCTCCTTATAGCCGATGGTGGGAGGCAGAACGCCGCTCTCCAGGGCTATGGCCGATGCAATCAGCTCTACGGCACCTGTGGCGCCCAGCATGTGGCCGTGCATTGACTTGGTGGAGCTTATCATGGCCTTGCGTGCCTGCTCTTCGCCCAGTGCAATCTTGATGGCCTTGGTCTCGCAGGCATCGTTCATGTGGGTTCCGGTGCCGTGGGCGTTTATGTACAGCAGGCCGTCGTTGTTGTAACCGGCCTCTGTGAGAGCCTGGCTCAGTGATGCGGCTGTTGTAGTGCCGTCGGGACGGGGAGCGGTGTAGTGGTATGCATCGCAGGTGTTTCCGTATCCGCAAACCTCGGCAATTATGTGTGCTCCGCGCTTAACGGCGTGCTCATACTCTTCCAGAATCAGGATTCCGGCACCCTCGGCCATTACGAATCCGCCGCGACGGGCATCGAACGGCAGGCAGGCCTGTGTAGGGTCATCGACTGTGGTCAGGGCCTTCATGTTGGCGAATCCCCCTATGGCCAGTTCGTTGACTGCGGCTTCGGTGCCGCCGGTGATTATTGCATCGGCCATACCGTACTTGATGGCGCGGAAAGCCTCACCAACGGCGTGGGTTGATGTGGCGCAGGCCGATACTACCGGCAGGCAGGGACCCTGTGCGTTGAACTTGATGGCTATGTTGCCGGCACCCAGGTTGCCTATCATCTCGGGTATGAACAGGGGAGATACTCTCTTGGCGCCCTCATTGGCCATAACAAGTGTCTGGTCAATGAAAGTCTGCATGCCGCCAATTCCTGAGCCTACGTAGCAGCCCAGACGGCCCGGCTCAATATTATCGCCGGCCTTGAGTCCGCTCTGCTCCATTGCCTGGATGGCGGCACATATGCCAAACTGGCTGAACCTGTCGCTGCGGCGGACGCTGCCCGGATCCATACCCAGCTCTGTGGGCTTGAAATCCTTTACCTGACCGGCCACATGGACCGTAAGTTCACCAAAACGGTCCAGACCCTCTATCTTGCTGATACCGCAACGGCCGTTCTCCAGACTGTCCTTAAACTCGCTGATATTCTTACCTATGCATGTGATAACACCCATGCCTGTAATTACAACTCTCTTTTCTGTCATTTTTCTGTTCTTTATAAAAGCGCCGCAAAGTTACTCCTTATTTATTACTTGTACATGAAACGGCGTATGCTGCCTTTAGGAGTCTTCACAAAAGGCTCAAATTTGAGTTCAAAACCATCTACGTGAGAGTAGGCGGGAATCTCCTGGTTGAGCTTGGTTATGTTGCCGGCCATAACTGCGTTCAGGGCATCGTTGTCCATTCCGCTTGCAGCAACCTCATCAACGTTGGGAACGATGAGGGCTGTGAGATGGCCCTTGCGGTCCACAATGATAGACTCCTGTACGTAGGGCAGGGCGTTCAGCACCACCTCAATCTCCTCGGGGAATATGTTCTGACCGTTGGCAGAGAGCAGCATGTTCTTGCATCGGCCGGCCAGGAATACGGTGTAATCCTTATCCATGGTACCCATATCGCCTGTGTGGAACCAGCCGTCCTTGTCAATAACCTCGGCCGTTGCCTCGGGGTTCTTGTAGTAACCGGTAAACACGCAGTCACCTTTTATAAGAAGCTCTCCGGGTATATGCTCGGGATCATCGGACTCAATGCGGCACTCAATACCCTCGTGAACTATCTCGCCTACGGATTTCATCTTGTACTTGCCCTTTTCGCCAATGGATATGGTGGGGCAGGCCTCGGTCATACCGTAACCGGTCACAAACGGAATCTCCAGTTTCTGGGCCATAAGGTCCTCCAACTCGAACGCCATTGCGGCACCGCCGGTAACCAGCAGCTCAATGTTATCGCCGAATCCCGACATGAATATGGTGCGCAGGGCCTTGCAGTAATCCTGGTTGTTCTTGTGGTCGGCAAGTTTCTGGCGTCCACTCTTGCTGCTTACAAACTCACCGATGGTGTTCTCAAGCATCTTGACCAAAATAAGCGGAACGGCAAAGAATACGTTGGGCTTTACCTCAGCCAGAGCGGGCTTGAGGTATGAGGGTACGGGCGGAAGACCCAGCACGTGCAGGTGCATACCCAGGCAGAGCGGCTCAACGGCATCGTACATCATGCCGAAAATGTGTGCAAACGGCAGCACGCTCAGGTAGGTCTGACCCTCGCGGTACGGGAAATGGCGCGGTATCAGATAGACGTTGACGCTGAAGTTACGTACGGTCAGCATAACACCCTTGGGGTTTCCTGTTGAGCCCGATGTGTAGTTGATGGCGCACATCTCATCGGCATCACGGTCATCATAGCCAAAGTCCTCAAGACGGAAACCGGCGGGATGAGCCTGCTGCATGAGTTGCTCGCGGTTCATATATACAGTGCCGAAATTGCCGCGGCTGGCCAGAAGCTCACCTGTGTGCACATCGATGGCGCCTATAAGATTGGGCATCTTGTCAAAATCCATCTTGTCCATAAGGCGCTTCTCGGTGTAGAGCAGCACGCTGTCAGAATGGTTTACCAGGCTCATGGTATCGGTGGGGGTATATCCGTCAAACAGCTGGACACCTACGTAACCGCCTGTCATCACACCCATAAAGGTCTTAATCCAGCCTGCGCAGCTCTTGGCGTTGAGTGCAATCTTGGCACCTTTCTCAATACCTGCAGCCTTCCAAAGCAGCTGGTCCTGCTCAATCTGCGCGGCCAGCTGGCCGTATGTCCATGAACTGTGGTGGAAGTCGTCAAGTGCGGCGTCGTTCCAGTGTTTCTTTACTGTTGTCTCAAATCTCTTGATAAATGAAATGTCGTACATTTTTGATAACTATAGATTGTTTTACATTGTGCCTTAGCCGGGCAACCCGGCCCCGGGCGATACAGTGCAAAAATAACCCTTCGGGCTGTCCCGAAGGGTCTCAGAATGCGGATTTGTGGCCAACCCCAACCCACTTGTGGCGAAAAATGATACAAAAGGGGACTGTCCCCTTTTGTATCATTTTGGAAAAATAGTACAAAAGGGGACAGTCCCCTTTTGTATCATTTTATAAGGAATTTGCGGTTATTGATGATGTAAAGGCCGGGGGGAAGGGTGGATGTAGCGTCACGGAGTGTGGCGAACGTGCCAAGCTTCTGGCCTGATAATGAATGAACTGTGTATGAACTGCCCTGAGATTTGGGGTGAAATGCCGCTGTAATATCAAACCTGTTGTCAGCAATGAGCGTTCCGCCGTCATAATTCCATTTATCCATCTGATCCTGTCCGTAGATAATTGAGTTGGGGTGCGATTGGGCAAAGGTGAAATTATTGCTTACAATGTCATTCTTACCCAGCAGGAACCAATCCTCATTTTCGTAGCCTGAATTGTCGGGTTCATTTGACATGCCTGTCACCGGATCGTTCCATGTCACGTCTACGGCATACCACTTGCCATCATCCATCCTGACCTCATTCCACATATGGCTTTCGGGGGTGCTGTAGCGGCTGCTTCTGGCATCGCCTACTGCCAGGATGCACGGAATGTCAACGGCATCGCAGAGTATCTTGAATGCACGTGAATAACCTTCACATACAGGACCTTCAGGCCCGGTTGAGCCCCTGAGCGCACTCATCGGACTCCATACAATGGGTGAGAAATCACCGGTACCGTATGCCGAACTGTATGAATTGTGTCTGGTCAGCCAATCGTTGAAATAGCGGAGTCGGTCATAACGGATGGTGTCAGGAACATCCTTGAGAATGCTGCTGACCAGACTGTCATACTCAATGGCGCCGGCCTTTATCTGCTCCGGAGTCTGGAATGAATCAATCCTGTAGTCAAAATCATGGTTCCTGATGATGATGTACACCCGATAGATTACCTGTACGTAGTCTGTTCCCGGAGTGTTGCTGAAGTGCCAACGGTAGTTGCCCATTGTGGTCCAGAAATAGTAATTGCCTATCCAGAATGCCTGCGGACAGTCATAACTCATGCTCATGAACATATACGGGGCAAACGCATCGACCTCTTCAAAGATCCTGTCCGACTCATCTATGAAAGCCTGCTCGGCAAAAGGCTGCTTGGCATTGGGATCATAGGGGTTTACATCCAGCGGAAAGGTGTATTTTACCTTATAGTTGTACTCATGCAGCAGAATCACATAAGCACTGTCCCATTCCTGAACGAAAGTGGTGCCTTTGGTGCAATCGGACAGATAGTTGGTACCTCCGGCAAGTACTGCATCTACAGAATTGACATAACTGTCATAGTATTTGTGCATATAATCCGGCATGTTGTGAATGCGGTCTATCCACCGGTAGCCGTTGTCTGCTGCCGATCTGCGTAAACTGACCGCATCCGATGCCTGATTGGCCTCCCACCGGAGCGAGGCTGCAAACTCCCTGACATCAACCTTGTGGATGTCACTGTATACAGGCTCGGAAGTTACCTGAGCCGATGAGATTGACGGAACAATCAATGAGAGAGCAGCCAGAGCTCCAATAATGGCAGGTCTTTTATTCATAGTCTTATTTGTTTAGTGCATCGGCGCTGGCCATGTACTTGGCAAGCTCGGCGTCACTGATGTGGAAGTCCTGAAGCTCACCGCTGATGTACTGGTCATAGGCGGCCATATCAACGAATCCGTGGCCGGACAGGTTAAAGAGGATGGTCTTCTGATTGCCCGTCTCCTTACACTTGAGTGCCTCACGGACTGTGGCGGCAATGGCGTGGCAGGACTCGGGAGCGGGGATGATACCCTCAGTCTGGGCAAACAGCACACCTGCCTTGAATGACTCGTTCTGCTCAATATCGACAGCCTCCATGTAGCCGTCCTTCATAAGCTGGCTCAAAACAACGCCTGCACCGTGGTAGCGCAGACCGCCGGCGTGAATTGTGGCGGGCTTGAAAGTGTGGCCAAGAGTGTACATGGGCAGCAGCGGAGTCATACCGGACTCATCGCCAAAGTCATACTCAAACTTACCGCGGGTAAGCTTGGGGCATGATGCAGGCTCGGCTGCAATGAAGCGGGTGTTTTTCTCACCACGGATCTTATGACGCATAAAGGGCAGTGCGATACCGCAGAAATTTGAACCGCCGCCGAAGCAGGCAATCACGATATCGGGATACTCACCTGTCATGGCCATCTGCTTTTCTGCCTCTAGACCGATAACAGTCTGATGCATGCAGACGTGGTTCAGTACAGAACCCAGAGCGTACTTGCAGTTGGGGGTAGATACAGCCAGCTCGATAGCCTCGGAGATGGCGCAACCCAGTGAACCCTGGTCATTGGGGTTGGCAGTAAGGATATCCTTACCTGCACGGGTTGACATTGAGGGAGACGGAGTGATGGCAGCACCGAATGTCTGCATGATTGAGCGGCGGTAAGGCTTCTGGTTGTAGCTGGCCTTAACCATATATACTGCGCAGTCAATGCCGAATTTCTTGGTGGCGTAACTCAGAGCACCGCCCCACTGGCCGGCACCGGTCTCGGTGGTCAGGTTGGTAATGCCCTGCTTCTTGGCATAATAGGCCTGTGCAAGGGCAGAATTCAGTTTATGTGAACCTGCAGGCGATACGCTCTCATTCTTGAAATATATGTGTGCAGGGGTACCCAGAGCCTCCTCAAGCTCGTAAGCACGAACCAGCGGGGTGCAGCGGTATGATGCATACTGCTGGCGTATCTCATCGGGTATCTCAATCCACTCGTCTTTCTGGTTGAGTTCCTGGTTGGCGCACTCCTCAACAAAGATGGGGTACAGGTCCTCAGGCTTTAAGGGCTGACGTGTGCCGGGATGCAGGAATGGTAAAGGTTTGTTAGGCATGATGGCCTGGATGTTGAACCATGCAGTTGGAATCTCGCTCTCGGGGAGCAGGAACTTTTTCTGTTTCATAATAATCAGTTGTAATTGGTATTTGTTGTTTTTATGATCTTTAATACCGCAAATGTACAAAATATATTTAAACCATTTGGGGAGTAGGGTATCAAATAACAGATGAAATCAATTTCCGCACTAACCGCATTGCTCACCGTACTCGCTCTGTCAGTGAGTACCACAGCCAGCGCCCAGTTTGACGAACCGGTACAGTATGAGGAGCCGTTCATAGTAGACCAGAACGCACCGCACTATGAGTATCATCTGGATACCGGAGGTGCAGCCCTGGATATCGGCAAGCCCGGAGTAGGCTATGGCTCAATACTGTTTGAGACCAACCCTACAGGCGCAAACGTTTTCGTGGGTGACATTTACCAGGGTAAGACCCCATTGCTTATCGACAACGTCCCTGACGGCACATACGATGTCCGTTTTGAGTCAAACGGCTACCTGAACTATTACACCACCGTCAATGTGGCAGCCCGTCTGCAGTCTCATGTGACAGCCGGCCTGCAGGTACGTGACAAGCAGTTCTTTGACCGCCGCGAGATATATACCACCGTTGTTTATGAATACAGTAAACTGAACGCCATGAGCTGGGGCGTAGGTAATTCGTGGGGAGTCTATGTGCGCAATTTCAATCTTGAGCAGTCCACGCTTGTGCATATCGGAATACTCAATACGGTCACTTTTGAGGGCGCACTGGGTTACGGTTTCATGTTCGGTCATTTCAACCGCTACCGCATAACACCGCAGATAGGGTACTCCGGCGTCTATTTCAATGATGTAGAGAACGCCGTCTCCAACTGGCACGGCCAGATGCGCGGTGGCGTCAATTTCAAGGCTGCTTTTACAGAGCAGTACGCATTTTCGGTCTCCCTCTTATATGACAAAACCGGCCCTGGAATCAGAGCCGGCGTGCTGTTCTTTGTCAACTGATCAGAGATTGGGCAGATTCTCGTCCATCCACTGCCAGCGTATCTGGAATGCCTGCTTCATGGCGTTTACAGCCTCCTGGAACGAGAGGTCCTCATCGCCGTTCTGCTTACCGTTTGGATTGTTCAGTCCCCACTTGCTCCAGTTGTATGATTCCGACAGGCGTATGTAATTGGCCATCTGGTCGATGTAAGCGGGCAGTCCCTCTTTCCATACGTTCTTGTACTGGTTCCAGCGCTGCTTGAGGCGTGCCTTGAACTGCGGGTCATACTTGACAAGGTCTGCAAAATAGTACTTGTTGCCATCCTTGTTGTCCATCTTGATAAGCTCCCACTGTCTCAGACGGGGACTCTCGGAGCTGGTGCTGCTTCCTCCGCCGCCCCAGTTCCAGCCGCCGTTGGACACCTCTTTCAGCGTGAATGTATGGTAGTCAAAGTCCCAGACCGGACCAAAACAGATGGGACCGCAGGAATCCTTGTATATGAAACCGCTGTGCGGGCCGGGTGCGGGCCATGTGTTGTAGGAGTCGTGGTTCATAGTCAACTCCTGTATAAGGAGATAGTCAACTGCGGCATCCATATCCAGATACTGCTGCCATCTGTGGTCGTTGGGATTGGTCTTGAGTCCGTAAATGGCATCCTCCATCTCCTTTACGTAATTGAACATATAGGTATATGTGGCCGAACTCTTGGTCAGCAGATGACCGTTCTCATCCTCATCGGGATCCTTGAAAATGTACGGCAGGTTGTAGCGGCCATTGGCACCGGTGCTCCAGAATCCCAGATCCTTGGGCTTGTCGGCCCTGTCGGACGATGAGTAATCCAGGAATGCGTCTATCTCCATGAATATTCCGCCCTTCTCCGGTTCTGTCAGGTTGGGGCTTACTATGTCTATGCGGTGGTTGTCAATCCTGGCCTGCTCGCAAAGATAGTAGTTACCCATGTGCTCACCGTTCCATACCAGCTCTACAAACTGTCCGCTGACCGTGTAGGGCAGTTCGGTCTGACGTGAGAGCCAAAATGCGGCTTCGTTGCGCAGAAGTGTACGGTCCTTATAGTTGGCCAGCAGTATCCAGCGTTTCTGCTTGTGCATACCCAGTATCTTGGCTTTCTCGTCCAGCCTGATGGCGTACGGTTTCTTCTGAGTCTCTGTCCAGGTTCCGTTTCCACGGCCTTTCAGGCTTATGGTACCCTCAAAATCCAGCGTGCCGTCTGCCAGCTCAACGCGCATTGTATTGCCCTCAACCCATGTGTCACGTCTGTTTACAGACTGACCGTTGGTGTTTATCCTTACCACCGGGAGCCCGGTGTTGTAGATGTGTATCTTGTACTCCTTGCTGACATCATATTTCCACACCGAGACGGTGATGGTCTTGCTCAGGTCCATAATGTTGTACTTGCCGGTCTGGAGCAGGCTGTCGCCCAGGGTCACCTTATCGCCGGTATGGCTGAACATAATCCTCATCTGTGTGAAATTGGTCGATGTGGGGAAACAGTAGGAATAGGTATCGTTCGATGATGAGAATTTCATTGCCGTGCCGTTGGCAATCCTGACCGAACTCATGGCGAATGACACCTTTTTCATAAGGATGGGGCGTGAAACCATAACCGTGTCAGGGCAGTCAATCGTAACCTTGAACAATGCCGAATCCGTTCTCTTAAGGTTCTTTATGTATACAAACCAGGCACTGTCGGCCGGCAGGAACCTTAAACTATCCACCTGAAAGTATTCATCCAGAGCGTTTCCGACAGTGTCAGTAACCGACAGGGTGGTAGTGCTGTCTGCATAGAGCATATCCCATGGCACGGTGCGTAGCCTGATGGTGGCAGTACCTTTACTTATATAACCCGATACGGAGTCGTTCAGGATGGTCATGGAGTAGTAGTGCCTGGGGGCTTCTTTCAGGATCATGTGCAGGACAGTCTGGTCCGAATAGATCACCGTATCCTTATCGGCAACCATTATGGAGATAATGTCACCGTCCTTCATCCCCTCTTTTATGTCAAGAACGATGTTCCAGACGCTGTCTGCATTCAATGTAAGGGATTTTATATCGGCAAACGGATATCTGGCGCCAGATGTATCGCTGACCTGTATGGTCAGGCTGTCCCTGGAGAGCAGGTTGTACGGGATGGTGCGCATACGGAATACAGCCGAATCGCCCTCGTTGAAGCTGAGAGTATCGGGCGTTACGGTATCCAAATGCTTAAATTCCTTCTGAGGAATAACGGGTTCCGGATAATTGATTTGGGGTTTCTCGTCCTGACAGGACCAGACGGCGCCTGCTACAAGTGCCGTAATTAGCAGTCCTTTAAGTTTTGAAAGATTTATTCTCATAGCGGGTGCAAATTTACTTTTTTTTATAATTAGGTAAATATAAATATAGCGGATTTTTTTGAGCATCGGACAGATTGGGCAAATTGTGCAGTCGTGAATAAAATAATTCAATATAGTTGGTGGCATAATAAATGATTTGTGTATTTTTGCGTTTTAGTATAATTTATAAAATATTCAAAAGTTATTCATTCTGACTTGTTGATGGAGAGTTTTATAAAGAAAATAGGATCATGGTATTTCAATAAGAGGACACTTCCTTATTGGTGCATACTCTTGTTGGACTGTTTTATTGTCTCACTGTCATATGTTTTTACTCTCTTGCTGGTAAACAGTACGCAGAGTGGTGTTCTGGCCCAGTTCGGTATTTGGCCGATGGTATGGGGCTATGTTATCTCCATGGCGGTCTACTGCCTGTTCTTCAGGATATTCCATACGTATGCCGGTGTAATCAGATACTCCAATTTCAGGGATCTGTACAATGTGCTGCTGGCACTTGGTTTAGGATCGGCCGTCAACCTGCTGATTGCGTCCATCCTGAAACAGACCGGGGTTGAGTATGTAATCATGCCCATGATACTGGGCTACTTCATGGTTTTTCTGCTGTCGTCACTTGGCATGATGATCATGAGAATGTTGGTCAGGATGATGTTTGAACGTAGCCGGACTGTTGATTCCGCCAAGGGAGTATTCATTTACGGTGTGTTGGAGGGCGGTATCAGTCTTGCCAAGAGCCTTATCAACCAAGACCAGAAAAAGTATGAGCTGAAGGGTTTTGTAAGCCCCACAGGAGATTTCAAGGACCAGATGCTTCTGGGCGTTCATGTCTATGAAGACAATGATAAACTGGTTGATATAATGAAGGAGGAGAATGCCCAGGCTCTTATGGTCAGCCCTCTGCAGACAGATCATTTCCGTGAGAATCATGACCTTATCAATTCCCTTACCGAGGCCGACATCAAGATAATGGTGCCGAGTCTGGCCGAGGAGTGGGACGGCAGGTCACCCCTAAGCCACGAACGCATGCGTGACATAGAGATTGAGGACCTGCTGCCGCGCGAGAAGATAGAGGTGGACATGGAGGCAATCGGCCAGAACCTGCGCGGCAAACGTATCATGATAACCGGTGCCGCCGGCTCAATAGGCAGTGAGATGGTACATCAGATAGCCAAGTACTCGCCTGCCGAGATGGTGCTGATAGACCAGGCGGAGACACCCATGCACGATGTGCGCCTCTATATGGCAGCCAAGCATCCCAAGATAAAGTGCTATACCATAGTGGGCAGCATCACCAACCGCAAGTTCATGGAGATTATATTTGACAACCACAGGCCAGATTACGTCCTGCATGCCGCTGCCTACAAGCATGTGCCCATGATGGAGGACAACCCCGCCATGGCTGTTCAGAATAATATAGAAGGAACCCGTGTGATTGCCGACCTTGCTGTTAAGTATAAGACCGGCAAGTTTGTGATGATATCCACCGATAAGGCTGTCAACCCCACCAACGTGATGGGTTGCTCCAAGCGTATATGTGAGATATACTGCCAGTCACTTAACCAGGCCATCGTGGACGGCAAGGTGGAGGGCGTGACACAGTTTGTGACAACACGCTTTGGTAACGTGCTGGGATCAAACGGCAGCGTGATACCCATATTCCGTGAGCAGATAAAGAACGGCGGCCCCATAACGGTGACTGACCCCGAGATGGTGCGCTTCTTTATGCTCATCCCCGAGGCCTGTAAGCTGGTGCTTGAGGCCGGAACCATGGGCAAGGGCGGCGAGATTTACGTATTTGACATGGGTAAGCCGGTCAAGATTGTAAATCTGGCCAAGCGCATGATACAGCTGTCGGGTGTCAAGAACATCGATATCGTGTTTACCGGCCTGCGTGACGGAGAGAAACTTTATGAGGAGGTTCTGGCATCGAGTGAGAACACCCTGCCCACAGACCATCCCAAGATCATGATAGCCAAGGTGCGTGAGTATGACTATGATACGGCAGTCCAGAACGAGGAGCGGCTGCTCAGGGAGTCATACAAATTTGATGAGATGGAGATTGTGCGAATTATGAAAGAGATTGTGCCGGAGTTTAAGAGCAATAGCTCTAAGTATGAGGTGCTGGACAAATGATAAGTGAGATGAAACGTTCTATTATTATAACTGGTGGTGCGGGCTTTATTGGGAGTCATGTGGTGCGCCTTTTCGTTAACAAGTATCCGGAGTACAACATAATTAATCTGGACAAACTTACCTATGCGGGTAACCTGGATAACCTTAAGGATATAGAGGATAAGCCCAACTACCGCTTTGTCAGGATGGATATCTGTGACTTTGAGGGAGTGCTTAAGCTTATGCAGGATGAGAAGGTGGACGGCATAATCCATCTGGCAGCCGAGAGCCATGTGGACCGTAGCATCAAGGATCCGTTTACCTTTGCACAGACCAATGTGATGGGCACCCTGAGCCTGCTTCAGGCAGCCAAGTTGTACTGGGAGAGCCTGCCGGAGAAGTTTGAGGGCAAGCGTTTCTATCATATCTCTACCGATGAGGTTTACGGTGCGCTGGAGATGACCAACCCCGAGGGCATTGAACCTCCGTTTACAACTAAGGCTTCTTCTGGAGAGCATCATCTGGCTTATGGTTCAAAATTCTTTACAGAAGACCTTAAGTACCAGCCGCACAGCCCGTACAGCGCCAGCAAGGCGTCGAGTGACCATTTTGTACGTGCATTCCATGATACATACGGCATGCCTACCATAGTGACCAACTGCTCTAACAACTACGGTCCCTATCAGTTCCCTGAGAAGCTTATCCCGCTGTTTATCAACAATATCCGTCACCGCAAACCGCTACCTGTATACGGCAAGGGTGAGAATGTACGTGACTGGCTGTATGTGGTGGACCATGCGCGTGCCATAGACCTGATATTCCATCAGGGCAAGGTGGCCGAGACCTACAATATAGGCGGATTCAATGAGTGGAAAAACATTGACATCATTAAGGTTCTGATCAACACCGTTGATCGTCTGCTTGGCAGACCCGAGGGTGCCGATATGGATTTGATAACATACGTGACAGACCGTGCCGGCCATGACCTGCGTTACGCCATAGACAGCACCAAACTTCAGCGCGAGCTGGGTTGGGAGCCCAGCCTCCAGTTTGAGGAGGGTATTGAAAAAACTGTTAAGTGGTATCTGGAGCATCAGGAGTGGGTGGATAACGTAACCAGCGGTGAGTATCAGAAATATTACGAGCAAATGTATGCAAACCGTTGACTGTAAGCGGATTGCATATTTCGCCACAATGAGGGGTCTTACGGGGCTCCTCATTTTTTTACGCTTTGTTGATTACTTTTGTCAGAATGAACGTTGATATTTATTAACAAAACTTTGTTTTGCAACGTTTTTGTGCTACCTTTGTGGCGTATGCATAAAATGCATAGCAATCCATCAATTCCTTCCAATTGCCGGTTATTTATATGGGACTGGCAACGGCGGAGCCATTCTTTTTAACGCACACATGACCTTTTGGAACAGCGAGAGGAGAGTCAAGTTTACTTGAACTATCCCGAGTCGTGACAAAAGCGCATGGAAAAACGTAGTTTTTACATGAAAGGTATTGTTTTGGCAGGAGGCAGCGGCACCCGTCTGTATCCTATTACCAAGGGCGTGAGCAAGCAGATGCTGCCCATCTTTGACAAGCCTATGATATACTATCCCGTCAGCGTCCTGATGCTGGCTGGGATACGGGACATCCTGATTATATCCACTCCGCATGACCTTCCGGGGTTTAAGCGCCTGCTGGGTGACGGCAGTGACTATGGCGTACGCTTTGAGTATGCCGAGCAGCCCAGTCCCGACGGCCTGGCCCAGGCGTTTATCATAGGACGTGAGTTTATAGGTGATGATTGCGCCTGCCTGGTTTTGGGCGATAACATATTCTATGGCAACGGGTTTACTCAGATGCTTAAGAATGCCGTCCGTGAGGCCGAGGAGAATAATAAGGCCACAGTATTCGGTTATTGGGTGAGTGATCCGGAGCGTTATGGTGTGGCCGAGTTTGATAAGGAAGGCAACTGCCTGAGCATTGAGGAGAAACCTGCCAATCCCAAGAGCAACTATGCTGTGGTGGGATTGTATTTCTACCCCAACAAGGTGGTTGATGTGGCCGCCCATATTAAGCCCAGTGCCCGTGGAGAGCTGGAGATAACTACCGTTAACCAGGAGTTTCTTAAAGACGGACAGCTCAAGGTACAGACCCTGGGCCGCGGATTTGCCTGGCTGGATACCGGCACGCATGACTCACTTAGTGAAGCCAGTACATTTGTTGAGGTAATTGAGAAACGTACCGGTCTTAAGATAGCATGCCTGGAGGGTATTGCTTACAGCCGCGGTTGGATATCGGATGATAAGATGAGAGAGTTGGCACAGCCTATGCTTAAGAACCAGTATGGGCAGTACTTGCTTAAATTGATAGATTTTCCGGGAAAGTGACAGTGATTGAGACCCCGCTAAAGGGGGCGTTGATAATAGAGCCGCGGGTGTTTAAGGATGCACGTGGGTACTTTTTTGAGAGTTTCTCGCAGCGGGAGTTTGATACCGAAGTAGCACCTTTGCTGGGCCATGCCGTAGCATTCGTTCAGGACAATGAGAGCATGTCAAGTTATGGCGTGATGCGTGGGCTGCATTTTCAGCGGCCCCCATACACCCAGAGCAAGCTGCTGCGGTGCGTGCGTGGAGCAGTGCTGGATGTGGTGGTGGATATCCGCAAGGGCAGCCCCACTTACGGACAGCATTTTGCGGTGGAGCTTACCGAGGATAATAAGCGGCAATTTTTTATAGACAAGGGTTTTGCGCACGGATTTGCGGTACTTAGTGAGACCGCAGTTTTCCAGTATAAGTGCGATGAGTTCTACCACCCGGAGGCGGATGGCGGCATCAGCATACTGGACAGTAGCCTGGGGATAGACTGGCGCATACCGGTGGAGAAAGCGATATTGAGCGAGAAGGATACCAAGCATCCGCTGCTTAAGGATTTTGACAGCCCGTTTACGATATGACAATACTGGTTACAGGAGCAAACGGACAGTTAGGTAACGAGATGCGGATAGTGTCCCGCAACTCTGATGACCGCTACATATTTACCGATGTTGTTGACGCATCGGAAGAGACTGTTGCAATGCTCCGTAAGCTGGGAGGAGATGATGTCCCGGTTGATACACTTAAGCTTGATATAACTGATATTGAGGCTGTACGTGTACTGGTTAAGGCAGAGAAAGTTGACGTGATTGTCAATTGTGCGGCTTACACAAATGTGGATGGAGCAGAAACAAATGTTGAGTTAGCAGAGCTGCTTAATTCCCAGGCCCCCAAGAATCTGGCCGAGGCAATGAAAGAGGTTGGGGGACTGCTGGTGCATATCAGCACCGATTACGTGTTTGGCAAAGAACCTTACAATACGCCCTGCCGCGAGGATCAGAAGGGTACGCCTACCGGAGTTTACGGGTTGACCAAGCTGCATGGCGAGCAGAACATAATGGCATCGGGCTGCAAGTATGTGATTATACGTACCGCTTGGTTGTACAGTGAGTTTGGCAAGAATTTTGTGCGGACCATGCTCAACCTGACAGCCACTCGTCCGGAACTCAAGGTGGTGTTTGACCAGGTGGGAACCCCCACATACGCCTACGACCTTGCAGAAGCAATTAAATTGATAATTGAGAGAGTAAAGCAGGTGCCTGAAATTCTCAATTCTCAATTCTCCATTCTCAATTATTCCAACGAGGGTGTCTGCTCCTGGTATGACTTTACCAAGATGATAGCAGAGTACAGCGGTCACAAGGAGTGCAACATCCAGCCCTGCCACAGCGAAGAGTTTCCCAGCCCCGTCAAGCGCCCCGCGTTCTCGGTGCTGGACAAGACCAAGATAAAGCAGACGCTGGGCATAAGCGTTCCGTATTGGACAGACTCACTTAAGTTGTGCATTAATAATATATATAAATAAGGACCTCCCCAGGGAATCGAAACTGGAGAGGTCCCCCGAGTCCCGGCCAAAAAAGAAGGTTTCATGGTCAAGACTCCGCTTTTTTCAGGGCATCAGTGTATTAGACAGGCATCAGATTTTAAGATCTATACCATGTTAAATACCAAGAGTGCCAGTCATGATATCAGATAGCACCATAGCAACACATTAAATGGAAAACAATATTTTGAAAGATGATAATGCACCAGAAGGTGAAACAAAACAATAAAGAATCTGAAAACAGAAATAAAAAATTGATTGCAAGAAGGTCAGATAAAGACCGGAAGATGCAAACAGCGGTAAAGAAATTTCATTCATAGTATTTAAAGGACTATTAGATAATTACGCCACTCAAACCAAGTGACAAAGCAAAACTAGACCACTACACCAACATTTGCAAGGTTTTAGTAAGCTGTTTTTATCTTCTTAACTTTTTTTATGATTTTAAGCGCTGTTCCAGCAGCCATGATAGTATTTGAATTACCAATTTATCATTTTGTGGATGATGTGATTAATCATGATGAAAGAGATAATAGGACGACACATTTGCGCTTAAAAAGAAAATATACCTAATAAACTATATGAGAAAGAACTACAATCAACAGGAAACACAACAAAAGTGTCACCAGGCGTCAGAACCAGTTGTGACCTATGGTTCAGAGAAGCATGATATGTCACCCGAGGAGTTGTATTCCGTGATTGTGGACGATGTGAAGGCAATTTATGCAGACGGCTCAAATTAAGAGCTAAGCTGAAACTTCTCAAGGATGTCATTAGAATCAGATATGGAACAATTAGATGAGAAACAACGAGAGAATATAGGAAAGTATATACGTTTCCTACATGATGAGGATGGATGGTCTGATTTGATTGATAGCCGTTGGAAAGATGAGGTGAAAGATGTTTTGACCAAGAAGTTCCCGGAGATGACAGACTTTGAATGGAATGTTCTTGAGGACGTATTATTCATATAAGGATAAGTAAAATAATACAATATATTATGCCAGAAACACAAAACATAGAGCGACATCTATTCAGAATGATTCATATTGACAGTCTTGAGAATACTCTTAAAGATGGTGTTAATGCTCCGAACTACAAGTTTGATTCAACTTACACAAACATTGGAGATGAAGCTTTGATAGCACAGAGAGGTGAATTTACTGTCCCAATAGAACCTGGTGGTACTCTTTCGGATTATGTGCCATTTTATTTTGGAGGTCATTCTCCAATGTTGCTTAATATAAAGACTGGATTTAGAGGTATAACTAAAAGGAATCAGAGTGAAATCATATTCCTCTGTACACATATAAAAGTAATAGTTGACAACGGTCTGGAATTCTGTTTTACCGATGGTCACGCTAAAGATAGGTTGACAACGTATTACAATCAATTATCAGATCTTACTCAAATTGATTGGCTATTAGCTGAAAGCAGTTATTGGGCCGATACAGAGGAGGATCCAGACCGAATGCGCAGAAAGCAAGCCGAGTTTCTTGTAAAGAACCATGTTCCAGTATCTTGCATAGCGGGAATAATAGTTCATGATGAAGAGGCTGCTGTAAAAGTAAAGGAAATAATGGAGAGGGCAGGAGTTCAACTACCTGTTCACGTAGACAAAAGCCACAAATACTACTATAATGATTGAGTTCACCAAAGGAAATCTGTTGGAATCAAAGGATTCCGTATTGGTTAACACGGTTAATACGGTAGGTGTTATGGGAAAGGGAATTGCCCTGCAGTTCAAGGATGCATTCCCTCATAACTTCAGAGTTTATGCCGATGCTTGCCATAAAGGAGAGTTGTATCCAGGCAAGTTATTGATAGTAAAAGACTACTCTCCTTATTATGGTGAAAAGACAATAGTGAACTTTCCTACTAAGGTCCATTGGCGTAACCCGTCTCAATATGATTATATAGAGAAAGGGCTGGTGGAATTGAAGAAATACTTGATTGATGAGAAGGTCTACAGTATCTCAATACCTCCACTGGGATGTGGAAACGGAGGATTGGAATGGAAGAGAGTTAAAGCTATGATTGTATCATATCTCTCAGACGTAGCAACAACTATACATGTCTATGAGCCAAATACTAAAGTAGACAGTTTGCTTAAGAAATCCTCGATGCCGGTTGGTAAGGTTGAGTTAACTCCAGCCAGGGCTATGATGCTTTATGCGCTGTTCTATTATGAGACGCTGGGTGAGCCTTCAAATCTGTTTGTAGCAAACAAGTTGGCTTACTTTATGCAGCGTTTGGGTGAGCCTGCGTTCAAGAAACTACGATTTACTAAAGCAAACTTTGGACCATATTGCCATCAAGTGGGAAAAGATCTACATGAGCTGAACGGAAAGTATGTTAGAGGTCTGGAGCAAATGAGTCTGAGGGCTTATGATCCATTGACTTTGCAATATGATACACTAGAAGAGGTAAAACAATACGTGGAGAAAGAACTGTCGGCTGATTCACGTGCGCGTCTTAAACAGTTAATAACCCTGATATCCGGATTCCAATCAACTCTTTCACTTGAGGTTTTGGCTAGTGTGGATTATATAAGAAATCAGAATCCTGGCATATCATACGAGGAGACTGTTCAGAAGGTATGGGAATGGTCAGATAGAAAGAAGCGCCTCTTTAAAGAGCAATATATCCGCATCGCGTTTGACCATCTTAATCTGGTGCAGGGAAGGTTAATGTAAGTTGAGTGATGGACAAACAGAATTTCCTGAACAGAATAGCACAGAGCATGAATGAGTCCCAAGAGGAATTATTGCGTTCTTTAGGGCGCCCGTCATCAAGTGCTACACGAGAGCAAGCCCTGAAACAGGTAGAAATGCTTGATGCGGCACACAGCAGTATTGTTCAGGAAGAGATAAAAACTGATGAAAGAGGCAGAATATTACTTACCGAGCGAATGAAGAACTCTCTGCACAAAGCACAACAGAGTTTGGAAGAGGGCCGATGCCTCAATCAGGAGATGTTCCGAAAGCGTTTTACTAAATGGCTTGAATAAGATAATCGAACTAATTATGAGCGACTATCAGGATTTGTCAAGAGACCAGATTGTTATGGGATTTGTTGCATCGTGCGTAGAGGATGTGGCAAACATACTGGTGTGTTGATGGAACAGCAAGGCCGATAAGCGCTTATTATTAGGTGGGGTATAATTTGTACCCCTACTCAAATGTTAGCAAGTACTATGGATGTTGATAAGTACATAGATATAGATAAAGTGTTAAAGCGAAATATAACACCCGAGGAGTTGTATGCCGTGATTGTGGACGATGTGAAGGCAATTTATGCAGACTGCTCAAATGAATAGCTAAGCTGAAACTTCTCAAGGATGTCATTAGAATCAGATATGGAACAATTGATGAGAAACAACGTGAGAATATAGGAAAGTATTGAAGTTCCGACTTGCAAAAGAAGGAAATGAGTCGGTTACAAATTGTAACCAACTGAAATTAGAGTCTCCAAAAGATGGGAAAAAGTACAAGACCGATGTTGCTGATACAGAGCAACTTTTAAAGGCGGCCGATTATCTGCCACCAGTTGATGATGTGAAGGCGCTCCCAAATGAGGTGCCGATAAATAGCAAACGGTAGCGGCGCAGCCGCTACGAGGCCGCAGGCCGAGTAAAGAAGAAACAAAACAGACTAAGATAGCACAAACACCAAAACGGTACCAAACAGCGCTCGGCTCAGAAGGAGACGCTTTCACAAAGCGTAGCGACTGAAAGAACCGTCCCAAATGGCACCGCGGGGGCAGCTGATGGATGAAGTCTGCGCCTATCTCAGCAAAGTGGATCCGCAGATTGAGGTGTGGTGCAATTTGATATTGAATTGTAGCACAGAGAGCACTGCAAGTGGCAAATTGTCAGTTATCTTGTAATACAGACAGACGTACGGAGTAAATAATTATAAAGGCCCGATAAGCGGTCCCGATAAGCGAGCAAACGGTAGCGTCGCCAGCCGCAGCGAGGCTGGAGCCGGATGGTATAAAAGGATAGACTCACCATAAATAACAGATAGACTCACATTAATGGTAAGATAGTGATAAGATAGAAGTAAGGTCGATGGCCGATGAGCAACCGCTCCAGGCACAAATGGCTTTCGCCATTATAGCCTTGACCAATGGTCTTCCTCTGTCGCGACTTGACAAAGCTCAAACAAGTTTGGCTCTGTACTCGCTGCTCCATCGGTTCCGCTAAAGGAAGCGGTACAGTCCGTGGCTCCGTAAACTCCGCCACCGGCTGGATTATATGACAGGGGCCAAGCTCGTGACAATTATAGCGAAGCCGCATAAGCGCGTAGCTCATTTAAGGAATTAATTCTGCAACAATGGATACAGTAAAACAAAATGGAGAAAGAATCCCCAAAGAACAACGGGATTTAATCTCTCAACGTTATAAGAGAATTACGAAAGCTGTCAACTCTGAGTTTTGGGGTGTTGAAAGTGAGACGGCACATAGCCGTTATGTGGGTTCTTATGGCCGAGGAACTGCCATTGATACTAGTGATATAGATATCCTTGTTGAGTTGCCGCGAGATGTTTATGAACGTCATGATGCACTTAGGGGTAACGGCCAGTCCAGACTTCTGCAAGCGGTTAAGAATGCAATACTTCAAACATATCCCAGGAGTAACGTTCATGCAGACGGACAAGTTGTTGTAATAGATTTTTCTGATGGGATGAAGTTCGAAGTGTTGCCAGCCTTCAAGCAAGTAGATTGGTTTGGTAATTGGAATGGTAAGTACGATTATCCGGATACCAACATGGGTGGCAACTGGCGTTCTACAAATCCAAAAGCAGAGCAAGATGCTATGGCTGCACGAAACAGAGAAAGCAATGGACTGCTCTACGATACTTGCAAGCACATGCGTGAAATACGTGACAGCCATTTTTGTAGTTATCATTTGTCAGGTATAGTGATAGATAGTTACGTTTATCACCATATTGCCGACTGGCATTGGTTAAATGCAGGAGAAACCTCAACTCACCCCAGAGGCACGTACGAAAAAAAGTTGTATAACGAATGCCCTTCTTGGGGATTTACGCTTACTGCACCCGGAAGTGGTGACGTTGTAATCACCACAAACGATGTGGATTGTTTGAATAAGGTATTAAACTATATGTCAAAGGAGTAGAATATGAATGAATCTACAAAGGTTTTATATCGTGAATTGCAAGAGCGATATGTAAAAGTCCTATGGACTCATAAGATTCATCTATGTCAAGCTTCTATTCATAAAAAGAATAACAAGTGCCATAATACAATACTTGCCGTTCTGTCCGTATTGGTTTCTGCTGCTGCTATTACCAATGTTTTGAAATGGCTTCCGGAAAAATTTATGGTTCCAGTACTTGCCATTCTATCTCTTGCTTTAACGTTCTTTACTGTATTGTTTAAAGCTGAGAATCTATCTAAGATGGCTGCTGAAAACGAGCATTTTGCAGCTACTATGCATGATTTGCGTAATCGCTATGCTGGACTACTAGCAGACATTAAAGCAGGTATAATGGCAGATAATGAAATAAAAGTAAAACGCGAAACGCTAGAGTACGAAGAGAATTTGATTTATTCTGGTATTGTTCCTTCTACGACTCAAAAAGCTGTTGATGCGGCAGAAGAAGTGTTGAAGTATAAACAAGATTCTACAACAACGGATGAGGAGATACGATTATTAGTCTCTCCAAATTTGCAGATAGAATAAAATTGTTATAAAGACAGACATTATGTCATTCTCTAATTCTTGACAACTATGGATAACCGGAAGATATTTGAGGAGGGGTTGATTCGGGCGATGGATGAGGTAGCAGAAGAGTCAAAAGACAATACGACCAAGATGTTGGCGGAATTGCTTAAGACGGCTATCCTGAAACCATATAAGGAGGCATATTATCAGGAGCTGGCAGGAGGAAAGGTGCATAAGGAGAATGTTGAGAAAGCCGTCGACTTCTATTTTTCTGATATATGTGTGTCTTTCAGGGCGTTTAGAAACTTGACTGATGACGAGAAGGATAGAGAGATACGTACTGCGAAGCAGCAATTGAGTACAATCAAACAGACTGTCCTCAATGTCCTTGCAAACAACAATATTGTGATAATACAATAGAAGAAAATAATAAAGCAGATCAAAGAGTCCCCTGATCTTTAATGACCTTTAGTAAGTTTCACGAATAAACAATAAGCAAATATGAAAGTCGAATTATATGCATTGTGTCAAGGTGCCTTTAATAGTAATGGGCAACTGACAATCGTCAATACGATAGACAATTTTGTGGTGCCATCTTTCCCTGCACGTGTATCCTTCGGTCTGGCTTTGAAACTCTACATTCTTCCTGAAGAAGAAGGAGAGAAGGTTTTGTCGATATCTATTTTGGATAAGGATAATAAGAGTATCATTCCTCCAATTCCAGCCAATCTACATGTTGAACGGTTTGACAAGGCCAGTCATATTGCGTTAGCACTCAATCTTCAGAATGTACTGTTCGAGAAGCCGGGTGCATACGATGTTCATTTGGAGCTGGATGGAAATCGTTTGGATAATTATGCATTTGAAATAGAGCAGCGATGAGAGAAGATAAAAATTTGACAGAGGGCGGTTTCTCAATAGACATGTCTGTGAGCCGCGATAGAAAGATGCTTGATATACCCAAGCGCGAGATGAATATCCGCATGGTACGTCAAAACTACGAGTATTGGAATCGCAGTTCTAACTTCATGTCTTCCAATAATTATGATAATGCGGATTTTGAGCGTATTGTTGCTATGGGTGAAGATGCCGTACCTGGCATATTGGAGATTATTAAGGATCACCCAGATCCTATCGTCCACGCGCTTGATTTGATATATCCGGACTATATGTCATACGAAGGTTATGTTTCACTAGAAGACGTTTGTAACACATGGATTATAACACTCCTAGCGCTCGGGAAAGCTTAACAAGGGCTGATGCTTTTGGTGAGAAATTGGAACGTGATGGCAATTTCCATTTAACAAGTCCATTTACGTACCATTATAATTGTATCGCTTATGCCATGGGAATGCAAGATAGATGGGTGGACAGTGCAGATCTACCTTGGCATTGGTGGCCACCAGTTCACAAGGGTATGACTGAACCTGACTTAATCGAAGCTTTTCGATTCTTTGGATTTGAAGAGTGTGGAATGGATGACTCATTAGATGCTGATTATGATAAAGTGGCCTTGTATTGTAATGCTGATGGTTGGACACATGCAGCCCGTGTGGTTGGTGATGGCATTTATCATAGTAAATTTGGAGCAAGCTATAATGGTACACATAGCAATGGTGATGTACTCCAAGCGCAATATGGTAAACCATTCGTTATTATGAGAAGACCAAAAACAGAGGCTCATCTTACAGACGACCGAAAGGGAACTGCACCAGGTGTGATACATACGAACATCAAGGTGGATATTAATGGGCAATACGACCATATTGTTGCTTTTGGAGGTAAAACTTACTTAGGGGAACATGGTCATGAGGTACGAATTGTAGGAGGAATGGTTCAACTCGTTTAATCAATGAAATGCGAATCATGAACATTGAACCATTTGTGGGTTGCTGCTAGCAACAGACAAACACACAATATAATAAGCAGGGAAATGTGTGAGAAAAGAATCACATCATCTGCCAAACATTGAACAATTAACAGGTAACAAATTAACATTGCGATTAAGCGAGAGCATACAGAGCTTGCTTGAACTATGTTGAGCGAGAGCAATGTCGAATGCAGATCACTGACCTCAGACATCAATAGGTGTTTTTCACTTCTGCGAAGAGAAAAGAATTCCCAAGTATTATATGACAGATACAAAGGCAATAGAGAATCTGAATAAGCTGATATCTGAGGTTCCCGGAATTCAGCGTAATTCTTCTGAGCATACTCGATGGCTGGCCAATGTGCTGAGAGTCCTTGATGAAAAATTTGGGGCTGATTCCCAATACAGTACCACTATACGAGCCTTTCCATGGAAAGAGACTGGATCAAGGATTTATAGCGGATATGATTTTCAAGCACAAAGAGAACGCGACCATCAAAATGCTTTCAGGCGCCAGATGGAACAGACAAAAGGAATTATCCAATCTGCCGTTGACGCTCTGACGGAGACTGTGTCAGAAGCCAATGAAGAAGCAGCACAATTAGTTGGAACTTTTGATCCTAAAAAAGTTTTTATTGTTCATGGGCACAACGAGACTGTAAAGCAGTCTGTGGCCAGAACTTTGGGAAGTATAGGGCTTACTCCAATCATACTGGCTGAACAGCCAGACAAGGGTAGGACAGTTATTGAGAAGTTCGAGAAAGAAGGCAATGATGTTGGCTTTGCAGTAGTTCTTCTGACGGCTGATGACAAAGGCAGAAAGAACAAAGCTCGCACAATGCAATCACGTGCACGCCAGAATGTCGTATTTGAAATGGGCTACTTTATGGCTCTTTTAGGGCGAGAGAGGGTGATGTTATTACTCCAGCCAGGTGTTGAGGAACCCAGCGATTTGAAAGGTGTAGTCTATACCACATTGGATAAGGATGGCGCATGGAAATATAGATTAGTGAAAGAGTTAAAGGAACAGGGGTATAATGTATCATCAGATTTATTATAAAGATTTCGCTGAAATTTAATATTTAATTTGCAGCATGTAACCTATGGACTTTACGTGCTGCTATCCGAAAAAACATATAAAATGATTTTAGACCAGGAATATGGATATAAATAATCTTGACGAAGTTGTTGGAAAGATTCTGGAAGGAAATTGTCTTCTTTTCTTGGGTTCAGGTTTTTCTGCTGGGGCTTATAATATTATGGACGAAACGATGCCCATTGGCGGAGGATTGGCCAAAAAATTGGATGACAAAACAGGAGAGAATAGTGAAGGCGATTTAGAGGAAGCGTCAGAAAGTTATATTGATAAATTCGGAGAAGTAGCCCTTGCTCAACTTTTGAGGAATATATTTACTATAAAAGCGCCATCTGATGGTCAGAAAGACGTCTGTGGGTGCAAATGGAGACGTATATATACTACTAATTACGATAATGCCGTTGAACAAATTATGGCAAAATCAGGCAAGCAGTTTTTACCAGTCACCCTTTCATCTGATTCGCGGGATTTTGTCAATAAAAGAGAGATTGTAGTGCATCTTAACGGCAGTGTTTATAACCTGACTTCAGGTACAATATCCACTGAGTTTAAGCTGACCTCGAGCAGTTATCTTACTCAACTGTTTTTGGATAGTTCCTGGCAGAATTTGTTTGAGTATGACATCAAGGACAGTGACCTAATTGTTTTCGTAGGTTTTTCTCTCCGTTATGATTTGGATATAAAACGGCTTTTGTGGGAAGATGGCGATACGAAAAAGAAATGTGTATTTATTATGGCTGATGGGGAGAATCCTCAGAACATAAAGAAAGCAAATCGTTTTGGTGTCACATATCCCATAGGATTAGAGGCATTTGGTAAGAAGATAGCTGAAACTAAACGTTTGAGGCCAGTTGTTGCCACAAAGCTCAACCGTCCATATTTGTGTTTCCGCACACCTGTCATTCAAAATACATCAGTTTCGAAAATTCCGGATAGTAGTATAACTGACTTGTTCCTATTTGGAAAAGTAGATGAGCTTTTGTTGCAGAAATCAAGTGAATATCCGGACACACTCTATTATTATATTAATCGAAATGGGTGTGATGCAGTATTGAAACAGCTTGAAAATGGCTCTAAAGATATTTTGGTCCATAGTGACTTGGGAAATGGGAAGACTTTATTCATTAAAGGACTGATGCTTCGTTTGCTTAAGGAAGGCTACAAGGTATATGAGTACACTAAGTTTTATGCCAGTTTAACGGACGAGATAGAAAGGATATGTAGTGAAGGTGATTCAAATACTGTAATTGTTATAGAGAACTACAATGCTAATCGCAAAATTGTCGAGGCTATACAAACCTACCGTAATAAGCAGCGGTTGATTGTTAGCGAGCGTTCCGTAACGAACGACATGTCATACGACTGGCTACGAGAACTCGTAAAACGCGATTTTTATGAGGTAGACGTAAACAGATTGAATGATGAGGAGATTATTCAGTGCATGTCTATTCTTGATCAGTTCGGTCTTTGGCGTAAGTATTCCGACCTCCGTGATGACAAGAAGCTTGAATTGCTAAAGTCGAATTGTAAGAGTAGCTTAAAATTGATACTACTTGAAGTAATTAATTCTACTGACATAAGAAAGAGGATAGAAGGAGATATCAAGAAAATCAGCAAGGAGCTTGATGTTTATCAGGCGATGGTTCTGATGCTGGTTAGCAATTTGTTGGATTGGAATATTAGTCTTGATGCCATTTCTTATGCTTTGGGTAATACAATAAAGGGAAATGCCTCTTTCCGGCGCAATGAGGTCGTAAAAGAGTATATTGACTTCGGAAATGCGGAGCTCAAGGTTAAGTCCTCCATCTTGTCTGAGGTTATTCTGACTCATATTATGGATGTGAATATTGTAAGGGAAACTCTTGTTAAAGCATTTAAGAATTTCGATAAAAACCTTGGCGACCCCGAATACTACAAGTATATGAGAACTATTCTTTCGTATGCAAGTTTACAAAGGGTATTCAACAAGGAAGAAGGTGATGTATTTAATAGTAATATTGTTGTTTTGTTCGAAGACATTAGAAGATGTCAGTTCTGCGAGAATAATCCGCATTATTGGCTACAGTATGCCATTGCGAAGTTAGGGGAACAGAAATATGATGAGGCAAAGATATATTTTGAAAATGCCTATTCTTTTGCCAAACGGCGAGCAGGCTTTGATACCTATCAGATAGATAATCATTACGCTCGATATCTTCTTGAAAATGTTATTTATACTAGTGCTGATGATGAATACTTTAAGGCATTTAGGCAAGCTCATAGTATCTTGACAGACAAAAGTCATCTGAAGGATACAAAATATTATCCTTTTAAAGTGGCAAGAATTTATCAACCTTTCTACAATAAGTTCAAAACGAGAATGGATAAAAAGGAACTATACTTCTTCCGCCAGGCCTGTCTGCAAATTGATTCGATGATTAAGAGTTATAAGAATGCTATTCCTGCATATAGAACAAAACACGAAGTACGAGATGCAGAACTTATGATTGGACAGATACTTAACGAAATGGAATCTTAATTGAGATTCGCACCACACCCAACGGGTCTTTTACGTAGCCTGAGGTTCTTGCTGGAGGCAGGAAATATACAAAGAGTATAGCGGCATAAGCAGGGAAATGTGATAGGAAAGAATCACATCATCTGCTAAACATTGAACAATTAACAGTTAACAAATTAACATCAAATTGCGGCGCAGAGCCAACAGACTTTTACGCGCAGCCTGTGGCTCTTGGATGACAGCGGGTGACTGCAATCTTACGCACAGTTGCAGCCCCGCCGGTCAAGCCGCAAAGAAAAAATAAGTGATTATAAACGATACGATGTTTACATTGATTTACCATAACGGACAGTTTAACAGGCCTGATACGCTGTTGCCTTTCTTGCAGGCTAATGTAGGGATGAGTCCGCTGATTCAGGTTGACTGCATTATGCCTTATAAGGGAATGGCGGGGCAGTTGACGGATGATGTGTGTGAGTACCTCAGTAAACAGTAGCAGAGTCCGATGACTTGGATGGCGCGTTGGTAAGACTTGATAACAATAAAGGCCCGATAAGCGGTCCCTGTAAGCGAGCAAACGGTAGCGTCGCCAGCCGCAGCGAGGCAGCAGGCCGAGTAAACATAGATATAACGATAACAAAACAAATATGAAAACAGTAATGCTAGTATTCGGAACCCGCCCCGAGGCCATAAAGATGGCGCCGTTGGTTAAGGAGTTCTTTTAGTCGGCTAACGCCTTTCTTAAGACTCGCTTCGCTCGAATAAGCGCCGCAAAGCGTCGAGCGGTAAAAGCGGCAAAGCCGAGCGCCAGAAGCATCCGGATGAGTTTAAAACAATAGTGTGCGTAACCGGTCAGCACCGCGAGATGCTGGACTAGGTGCTCCGGATATTTGAGATCACGCCGGATTTTGACCTGAACATAATGAAGCAGGGTCAGGACCTGTATGACGTCACCGCACGTGTGCTCACCGGAATGCGCGACGTGTTCAAGGAGTGCAAACCCGATGTAGTCCTGGTGCATGGCGATACCACCACCAGCACCTCAGCAGCATAAGCCGCATTCTATCAGCCGATACCCGTGGGGCATGTCGAGGCAGGCTTGCGTAACATAACATATACAGCCCATGGCCCGATGAGATGAACCGGCAGATAACAAGCCGCATAGACATTTATAACTCAATATGCGGCACAGAGCCAACGAATCCATTCCGGGTGGTCGAGAATGGAGAAGGCGGCTAGGTTGGGTTGGCTGTCTGGAGAGAAGGCGCGGCTGACTGGGCTGGCTAACCAGTTTTCGCTGTATATCCATGCTAAAGGGGGCTTTATGAATGATTCAGAGAGAGCTTACGCTCGCAAGCTCCTTGAGATGATTAACTCTGTGGATGCGGAAGGCTCAAAGGTGATGGACGACCTTAGAAATGATGCGTTCAAAGAGATTATCAAAAGTTTAATGAAACATTGATATAACGGCCACCAGCCTTTTACTCTGCCTTGTGGCTTTGCTAGTGGCAGGCAAAAAGAAATATACAAAGAGTATAGCGGCATAAGCAGGGAAATGTGATAGGAAAGAATCACATCATCTGCCAAACATTGAATAATTAACAGTTAACGAATTAAAATCTAACAATTAATACAAATGTGACATGCTACCGACTAGTCCCTGTCACTTTTGATATAGTCATAATTTTTATCTAAATGAAAATAATATGAAATTATCAATAATTGGAACTATAGATGAGACTCATACTATAGTAAGTGGTCAATATGACCGTACAGAGGTCGTTGTTGAAGGCTTGAAAAATGCCGGATATGATGTGAAGTTTACCAATATGATGAATTGGAGAAAGAATCCAATTAGTATTATATATAACATCATTAAGAACTATTTTTGGTGTGACGCTTTTATTTTTTGTTCTTGGATAAATGGAGCAAAAGTCAATCTGCAATTATGGAAATGGTTAAGGATTATTTCAAAAAGGCCAGCTTTTCAAATAGCAATTGGAGGTAAGCAGAATTGTGATTATATAAAGCAAGATGCTAAATATAGAAAGTTAGTTAAGCAGTTAGACGCTGTGTTTGTAGAATTACAGCCAATGGTTGACGAATACAAAAAATGCGGAATAGAAAGGGTTGTGCACCTGCCAAATTGCAAAAAAATAAATAAAGAAGCTCAGCGCAACAACCCAGAAATGGTGGTACCCTTTAAATTCTGTACTTATTCTAGAGTTATGCCAGAAAAGGGTGTAAAAGAGGCTGTTGAGGCGGTTGAAAGGCTTAATCAAAAATATGGTATGCAATATTGTACTTTGGATATCTATGGAACATATTATGAAGAAGACCGACAATGGTTTGAGAACATTATGAGTAAAGCATCAGAATCGATATCGTATAAGGGCAGAATAGAGAGAAAAGACTCTATATCGGTATTAGGACAATATGATTTAATGCTTTTTCCAACTAAATATATTAATGAAGGCGTGCCGGGGAGTATGATTGACTGCTATGAAGCCGGACTGCCAATCGTTGTTAGTAATACTACATTTGTTTCAACAATAGTTATTGATGGTGTCACCGGTTTTGTATATGATGATGCCAATGAGCTTAACTTAGACAAAGCAATTCTGCACTACACAGAAGATTTAACATCATCAGAGAAAATTGAGATGAGAAAACGATGTGTTACAATGGCAATGAAGTATGATAATTCGACCGTCATAGATACGTTGACACATTTTTTAGCATCTATAAAAGTATCAGAATAAGATTAAAGTAAAACTGCAACATCATTTAGCATCTGATTTCAAATTGAGCCATCAGTTCTAACGCGCAAGCTGGGGCTCAGTGATGGAGCAGAAGGATCGTCCACATAGTCTAAATGCTCCAACCATAAGGGCGGGGAACCCGCTGGACTCTCATAAAAAGGTTCAATAACAGCGGGCCTGTCCGTTTTAAAGAAATACTTTAAATTTTACAAATATGATTAACGTAGGTATTATTGGATGTGGCTTCGTAGGTGGAGCTCTCAAAGATTGGTTAGAACACAACAACCCTGAGTGTAAACTGTTTATCAGCGACCCCCCTAAGGGATACAATGATGATTTGAGTAATATTGATATTGCGTTCCTGCAGATCCACGTGCCTACCGAGGACGATGGTACGCAGGATCTCACACTGATGAAGGAACTGATTACGAACCTTCCTGATGTGCCAGTGTTTGTGCGCACCACCATCCTTCCCGGCACCAGTGAGCGCCTCTCCAAGGAGACCGGCCATCAGGTGTGCTATATGCCCGAGTTCCTCACTGAGCGCACCTTCCTGGAGGACTTCCGCAAGCAGACGATGGTGTTCACCGGAGCACAGGACCTGCTCACCAAGATTTTCGTGGGCAAGAAATTTACAGTGATGACCCCTCTGGAGGCAGAACTCACCAAGTATATGCACAATGTCTTTGGTGCCTATAAGGTCACCTACTTTAATGCCTGCCGCGAATACTGCGAGCAGATGGGTGCTGACTGGCGCAAGGTACATACTGGTGTGTTGCTGTCCGGCTATATCAACGACACCCACACCTACGTTCCTGGCCCTGACGGCAAGTTCGGATATGGCGGCAAGTGCTTCCCCAAGGATGTCAACGCTTTTGCAAAAATGACTGAGGGTACACCACTTGGAACATTATTAGAGCATTTGCATGAGTTGAATGTTCATTTCCGTGGAGTTGAGGAACATATCTAAACGATAATAAGTAATTCTGGCAGCACAGGTGGAACGAGAGTTCGCAGTTCGATACTGCCTGCCAGAACAAATAAAGAATCTGTCCAATCAATTATAAGAAACGAAATAATATATGCAAAACATCATTATTACCGGCGGGGCCGGATTTATTGGCAGTCACGTTGTGAGACTGTTTGTCAACAAATACCCGGATTATAAGATTATCAATCTGGATAAGCTTACTTATGCCGGTAATCTTGCAAACTTGAAGGATATTGAAGACAAACCTAATTACAAGTTTGTCAAGATGGACATCTGCGACTTTGATGGAGTGTTGAAGTTGATGCAAGATGAAAAGGTGGATGGTATCATACACTTGGCAGCAGAAAGCCATGTGGACCGTTCCATCAAAGACCCTTTCACCTTTGCTCAAACAAATGTGATGGGGACATTGAGCCTTCTTCAGGCAGCCAAGGCTTATTGGGAATCTCTTCCTGAGAAGTATGAGAGCAAACTGTTCTACCACATCAGTACCGATGAGGTGTATGGAGCATTGGAGATGACCCATCCAGAAGGTATTGAGCCTCCATTCACGACCAAGGCCTCAAGTGGTAAACATCATCTTGCTTACGGAGAGAAGTTCTTTACCGAAGACTTGAAATATCAGCCACACAGCCCCTATAGTGCGGCCAAGGCCAGCTCTGACCATTTTGTACGTGCATTCCACGATACATTTGGAATGCCCACCATTGTTACCAACTGCTCTAATAACTATGGCCCTTATCAGTTCCCTGAGAAATTAATTCCGCTGTTCATTAACAATATCCGTCATCGCAAGCCACTGCCGGTGTACGGCAAAGGCGAGAACGTACGAGACTGGCTATATGTGGTTGACCATGCAAGAGCTATTGATACCATATTCCATAATGGCAAAATTGCAGAGACCTACAACATTGGTGGTTTCAATGAATGGAAGAACATTGATATTATCAAAGTTCTAATCAATACCGTTGACCGGCTCCTTGGCCGTCCAGAGGGTGCTGATATGGATTTGATAACCTACGTTACAGATCGTGCAGGTCACGACCTCCGGTATGCCATTGATTCTACCAAACTTCAGAAAGAACTTGGTTGGGAACCCAGCCTTCAGTTTGAAGAGGGTATTGAGAAGACTGTGAAGTGGTATCTTGATAACCAAGAATGGCTTGACAATGTAACTTCTGGTGATTACCAGAAGTATTATGAGAATATGTACAAAAATAGATAATTATGAAAGGAATCGTACTCGCCGGTGGCTCCGGTACCAGACTTTACCCTATCACCAAGGGTGTTAGCAAACAACTGCTCCCAATCTATGATAAACCGATGGTTTATTATCCCATCAGTGCACTTATGCTTGCAGGTATAAGGGATATCCTCATTATCTCTACGCCATACGACCTCCCAGGTTTTAAGCGTTTACTCGGTGACGGAAGTGACTATGGAGTACACTTTGAGTATGCGGAGCAGCCATCACCCGATGGGTTGGCTCAGGCGTTCATTATTGGGGAAAAATTCATTGGTAATGATTCCGCTTGCCTTGTGCTTGGTGACAATATCTTCTATGGCAGCGGCTTCACGGGCTTGCTACGTAAGGCTGTAGAAGATGCAGAAAAGAACCAAAAGGCTACCGTCTTTGGTTATTGGGTTTCAGATCCCGAACGTTACGGAGTCGCAGAGTTCGATAAGGATGGCAACTGCCTCTCAATAGAAGAAAAGCCAGCAAATCCTAAGTCGAACTATGCAGTGGTCGGTCTCTATTTCTACCCCAATAAGGTTGTTAAGGTTGCTAAGAATATAAACCCTTCTGCTCGTGGAGAATTGGAAATCACCACAGTAAACCAGGAATTCTTGAAAGACGGAGAGCTTAAAGTTCAGGTCTTTGGCCGTGGCTTTGCTTGGTTAGATACCGGCACACACGACAGCCTTGCAGAAGCTTCTACATTCGTTGAGGTTATCGAAAAACGCCAGGGCTTAAAGGTTGCCTGCTTGGAGGGAATTGCTTATCGCAATGGCTGGATCTCAGAGGAGAAGATGCGTGAATTGGCTAAACCTATGCTGAAGAACCAATACGGTCAGTATCTCCTCAAGGTCATTGATGAGATGAAAGAGGAGATTAATTCTAGAACATTAACTCAAGATTGATGATAGAGATAATAAAAACTGAAATTCCCGGTGTACTCATCATTGAACCCAAGGTGTTTGGTGATGCCAGGGGCTATTTCTTGGAAAGTTTTAATGCCAAGGAGTTTGCGGAGAAAACGGGATTGAATATAGATTTTGTTCAGGATAACGAATCTATGTCATCCTATGGTGTAATGCGTGGATTGCATTTCCAGCGCCCTCCATTTGCTCAAAGTAAATTGGTTCGTTGCGTAAAGGGTGCAGTCTTGGATGTTGCTGTAGATATACGTAAGGGAAGTCCCACTTATGGAAAGCATGTGGCCGTTGAACTGACTGAAGAAAACCACCGCCAATTCTTTGTCCCTCGTGGTTTTGCTCATGGATTTGCTGTATTGAGTGAAGTGGCTGTTTTCCAGTATAAGTGTGACAACTTCTATGCTCCCCAAGCGGACGCAGGTATTAGCATTTTAGATGATAGTTTAGGCATAGATTGGCGCATCCCTACGAATAAAGCCATCCTTTCTGACAAAGACACCAAGCATGCTTGCTTGAAAGAATTTGATTCTCCCTTCTCAATCACAGATATTTTTCTTTGATAATCTTTCTATTAAATGTCAAGTATTATAATATCCTTCTACAATCTTTTTTTAGGAAAAATTAAATACACCATATTGAAATGGTCTTTTAAAAGAAAGATTCAGAGTAAAGGTGGTAAGTGCGGGAAATGTCTTTGTCTATCACATCCAGAATGTGTTCAATTTGAAAAACTATTTATTAAGAGTGGTTTTAGAATAGAGTGTTTTAAGGAATACGCAGGTGTAGAACTACCTCAAACTCTTTTATCATTCTCAAATAATGTTATTATTGAATATAATTTTACTGCTTTAGTTGCAGATACCATAACTATAGGATCAAATACAATAATTGCTTCTAATGTCACGCTTGTTAGTGAGAATCATGGTATCGAGGTTGAGTCAGAAATTCCATATTATGCTCAAAAATTATGTACTGGACCTATAGCTATAGGAGAGGGATGTTGGATTGGTCAAAATGTAACAATATTACCAGGTGTTACCATTGGCGATAAATGCATTATAGGGTCAAATTCTGTTGTTACAAAGGATATACCATCCTTTTCAATTGCCGCAGGCATGCCTGCAAGAGTTATTAAAACATATAGTTTCGAACTTCACCGCTGGGTTAAGTAAAAGGTTAATACTCAATAGAATATCGGAAACAATTAATAACGCGCATATAGGATTCACGATGGAAAAAGCCGCGAAGAATCGAATGGTATTATTTGGTATTAAAGAAAGTTAAATAGAATTCACATTTTTAAAGATGCAATATCGAATGAAAGTACTTGTAACAGGAGCAAATGGCTATATTGGCCGTCATGTGGTTAAAGCCCTTTTGGATAAAGGGGTAGGTGTGATAGCTTGTGATATTGTGACAAGTGAGGTGGACGAACGTGCAGAGCGTAAAACTCTAAACCTTTTTGAACTTCCGGAAGGTAATGTGTATGAGCAATTAGGTTCACCAGACGTATGTCTGCACATGGCTTGGCGCAATGGTTTTGTACATAATGCACCTACTCAGATTGGAGATCTTTCAGCTCACTATAAGTTCTTGACCGCTATGATTGATGGCGGTTTAAAGCAGCTTGCAGTGATGGGAACCATGCATGAAGTCGGTTATTGGGAAGGTGCTATTGATGAGAACACTCCTTGCAATCCAATCTCTATGTACGGTATTGCAAAGGATGCTTTACGTAGAGCAATGATACTCTATTGTAAACAAAAAGAGTGTATTCTTCAGTGGCTCCGTTGCTATTATATTCTTGGTGATGACAAGAAGAACAACTCCATCTTTTGTAAGTTGTTGCTAGCTGCTGAAGAGGGTAAAAAGACCTTCCCATTCACAACAGGAAAGAATCAATATGATTTCATTACAGTAGATGAACTGGCCAACCAACTCTCTGCTGCTGTAATGCAGAAAGAAGTTGTAGGGATTATTAACTGCTGTACAGGCAAACCGATGAGTCTAGCTGAAAGGGTTGAGCAATTTATCAAGGATCATAATCTTGATATTGTGCTCGAATATGGTGCATTTCCTGATAGGCCGTATGATTCTCCAATAGAGTATGGCGACTCGTCAAAAATTGATCAAATTCTAAGATTCATATCTTGAGATGAATAAACTGACAAACATTCTACATAGTTTTACACAGGGGGATAAAAGATCAATAACGATAAAAAAGAATATTGTAGCATCCCTTATCTTAAAGGGTGTTGGAATATTAACCTCATTGTTGTTGGTTCCTCTTACAATTGGTTATGTTTCATCAGAACTTTATGGCGTTTGGCTGACATTGTCGTCGATATTGACATGGTTCAGTTTTACGGATATAGGTTTTTCACAAGGCTTAAAAAATAAACTTACCGAGGCAATAGCAAAAGAAGAATGGGAGGTGGGGCGATCATTGGTGTCTACCACGTATTGTATGATGGCGATAATTACAATACCATTATGTGTGTTGTTTGAATTTCTAGTGCCTCATATAAATTGGGCAAGCCTTCTCAATGTTAGTCCGATTTATTCAGATGAAATAATAAAGGCAATGTACGCATGTATTGCTTTTACATGTTTACAAATGATTGTAAGAGTATTTGTTTCCGTAGTTGCTGCATTCCAAAAAGTGGCACTGTCGGACTCATTTGGAGTAATTGGAAATGTTATTTCTTTGTTTCTAGTTATTGTTCTAACAAAAACATGTCCGCCTTCATTATTTGTGTTGGCATGTACTCTGACCACAATGCCTATACTTGTAACACTAGTAGCCTCTATTATTTTCTTTAGAGGGAGATTCAAACGTATTGCTCCGAGTTTAAGATATTTTAGATCCGAATATATTAAAAATTTATTTGGATTAGGCTATAAGTTTTTTGTTATAAACATACAAGTTTTGGTGTTATACCAAAGTACGAATATACTTATTTCAAATATATCTTCACCTATTGAAGTTACTAATTACAATGTGGCTTATAGGATGCTTAATTGTGGCATGATGCTATTTACGATGATAACAGCACCGTTATGGCCAGCTTATACAGATGCATATACAAAAGGAGATTTTGCGTGGATGAAATCCACTCGTAATAAAATGATTCGAATCTTATTTCTTTCAATTATAGCGTGCATTATAATTACTTTATTATCACCATTCATCTATCGATTATGGGTGGGCGATAGTGTAAACGTTCCATTTATAATGACTGTAATGGTTTGTATATATGTTATTGTGTATTGCTGGAGTAGTTTAAATGGCACGTTAATAGTTGGGATGGGTAAAATTAAGATGAATACATTAAACTGTTTTGTCGGCATGTTTTTACATATTCCGTTATCTTTATTTTTAAGTAAATATATTGGGGTCTATGGAGTCCTAACATCAATGATAGTAATAAACTTGTTTTACGCTATAATGCAGCATTATCAAGTCTCTTTACTTTTAGAACAAAAAGCATATGGTTTGTGGAATGAATAAATAAAAAAAGGAATGAGTATAATAATTAGGATAATTGAGAAGATATTGTCAATACCAAATAATTGGAAAATAAGACAAATCCGTCAACAACTGGGGTATTGTGGAAAAAATGTTAGTTTCAGTGATACTTATATTTGTAACCCACAAAATATTTTTTTATACGACGAGGTTAATATTCTTCCAGGGTTTGCTTTTATAAATTATAAAGGTAAATTTTATATGAAAGCAGGTTCTAGCGCTGCTAGGAATCTTACAGTTATTACTGATTTGCATACAAGAGAAGTCGGGAAGCACTTTAAAGATTTGGAGCTCTTTTATCAGCACAAAAATAACAAAAGTCTTGATGTTATTATAGAAGAAGAAGTGTGGATAGGGGCAAATGTTTCGATATTACCAGGTGTGGTTGTTGGTAGATGTAGTAATATAGGAACTGGTGCTGTGTTGAGAAATAATGTACCCCCTTATTCCATTGTGACAGGGAACCCCGCAAAGGTAGTCGGTTTTGTTTTTACACCAGAAGAGATTGTAGAACATGAAAAATTAATTTATCCAGAGTCGAAAAGGTTGTCATTTGATTTGTTAGAGAAGAATTATGAGAAGTTTTTTTTAAATAGACTTAAGGAGATAAAAGAATTCAATAAGATATGATATCGTTTAAAACTCTCAGGCGCAATGTCGGAAAGGACGTTGGAACTTTACCTGTATTAAAGTTGTCTCTACTGGGTGATACTGCAACTCAACTCCTTTGCATGGCCATCCGCGGCATGGGTGTGGAGCGCGGCTACAACGTTAACCTCATTGAAGCAGAGTATAATCAGGTAGAACGCCAGTTGCTTGACCCTACAAGCGATCTTTACCAGTTTGATGCAGACTTTATAGTCATCTTCCAAAGTACTCACAAATTGGGAGAGCATCATTCTATGTTGAGCACAGAACAGCAGGCTTCATTGGCTGACGAAAGAATCAGTTTCTTGGCCTCAGTTTGTGAGAATCCTGCACTGGCCGGTAAGAAGATAATCTATTTCAACTACCCTGAAATAGAGGATACGGTGTTTGGCAGCTATGCCAATAAAGTGGATTCAAGTTTAACGTTTCAGGTTAGAAAGTTGAACTACGAGTTGATGCGACTCTCACAGCAGTACCATAACCTTTTCATCTGTGATATTGCTGGCCTCCAGAATAAGCTTGGTCGTGACGTAATGTTTGCTGCCAACGTCTATACCAGCACAGAGATGATACTCTCTATGGATGCTCTTCCTTATGTAGCATCCCGTGTGATGGATATTGTATGTGCTGTAAAAGGCCAATTCAAGAAATGCTTGATTCTTGACCTTGACAACACTGTTTGGGGTGGTGTGATAGGTGATGACGGTCTTGAAGGCATTCAACTTGGTCATGGACTTGGAATTGGCAAAGCCTTCACTGAGTTCCAGATGTGGGTGAAGAAACTCAAACAAAGGGGCATTATCATTTGTGTAGCCTCTAAGAATAACGAAGATACTGCAAAGGAACCATTCGAAAAGCATCCAGATATGGTGCTGAAACTGGATGATATTGCAGTGTTCCAAGCCAACTGGGAAACCAAGGTGGATAATATCCGTACCATCCAGAGCATTCTTAACATTGGGTTTGACAGTATGGTATTCCTGGATGATAATCCCTTTGAGCGTAATATGGTGCGTGAGAATATTAAGGGTATCACCGTTCCTGAGTTGCCGGAAGATCCTGCTGAGTATTTGGAATACCTGTATTCACTGAATCTCTTTGAAACCGCTTCATACAGCAATCTTGATAAAGACCGCACAAAGCAATATCAGGTGGAGGCACAACGTGTTTCACTGAGCAAGACCTTTACCAATGAGGCTGACTTCTTGAAGTCTTTGAACATGGTTTCTGTGGTTAGTGGTTTCACCAAGTTCAACACTCCTCGTGTGGCTCAGCTCAGCCAGCGTAGCAACCAATTCAACTTGCGTACTGTTCGTTACACTGATGCTGACATTGAGGCCTTGGCTAATGATCCTAACGTGATTGACCTAAGCTTTACACTTGAGGATAAGTTTGGCGATAATGGCTTGATTGCCGTCATTATCATGAAACCTTTGGATAAAGAAACGCTCTTTGTCGATACTTGGTTTATGAGCTGCCGTGTATTGAAACGTGGTATGGAGAACTTCACGTTGAATACGATGGTGGAGAAAGCCAAGTCTGCTGGTTATATGAAGATTGTAGGTGAGTACTTGCCGACACCTAAGAATAAGATGGTGGAGAATCACTATGCAGGACTTGGATTTACCAAGATTGAAGGTGCAGAAACTGCACAATTTGAATTGAACGTGAACGAGTACAAGCCTAGAGAATGTTATATATCAAAAAAATAAGAAAATGAAATTACATCACACAGGATACATTACAGGTGACATTGACGGGACCGCAAATGTATTTGAAGTTTTGGGATACAGAAAATGTAAAACTTATGATGATATAAATCAGAAGTGTTTTATTTGTTTTCTTGAAAGAGAATCCGGAGAACCGCTGGTAGAACTTGTGAAGCCTTACGATGACAATATCCAGATGCAAAAGATTCTTAAGAAAAAAGGAGTTTCACCATACCATCTATGCTTCGAGGTAGAAGACGTTCAAAAAATATATGAGGAACTGTCCTCAAAAGACGGCTGGATTCCAATTTTTGAACCCATCGAAGCGGTTGCTTTTAATAATAGGAAAATCACTTATTTTATGAATTATGAGGCTGGCTTTATCGAGTTTGTAAATGAAAAGTAATCATATTATTTAATATTTTTAATTATGGAAAAAATAGAGATTTTATCGAAATTGCAAGAAATTATTCGTGATACTGTTGATGATGAGGGTGTAATCATCACTAACGACACAACTGCTTCAGATGTTGATGGATGGGATTCCCTTGCCCAGGTTATGATTGTTGGTGAAATTCGCAATGTTTTTGGTGTAAAGTTAACTTCATCGGAGGTATCAAGTCTTGAAAATGTAGGTGCGATGGTTGAAGCGATCAGTAATAAACTATAAGTTAGAAGTAGTATTGGCATAATGAAACTCATCAAAAGAATTGTAGGGGCTATCATTAGTAGAATTGTTTTTATTATTAATTTTCTTCAGTATAAAGAATGGCATAAGTCTTCTTTTATAAAATCACCTATAATTATTTCCAATAAAAAGTATATATCAATAGGAGAAAACGTAAGAATTTTGCACCATGCAAGGATCGAGGCTATTTGCTCGTATGTAGGCATTGATTTTAAGCCATGTTTGATGATTCACGACAATGTGTCAATCCAGCAAAATGTTCATATCACATGTGCTAGTAATGTTGAAATAGGTGAGAATACAGCTATTGTTGCTAATGTAACAATAACAGACATTATCCATCCATATACTGCAGATGATATTCATTTAGCAAAACAGCCTATAATAACTAAACCTGTAAAGATTGGCCGTTTTTGTGGAATTTATAACAATGTAGTTATTAATGCAGGAGTCCATATTGGGGATCATGTAATTATCGGTGCTAATTCTGTTGTGACTAGGGATATACCCGATTATTGCGTAGCAGTCGGTTCGCCAGCTCGTGTAATAAAACGATATAACCCTAAGACTCAACTATGGGAAAAAACTGATAGAGATGGTAATTTTTTAGACGACTTTTATGAATAAAATCTTAATAACTGGCGGAGCTGGATTTATAGGATCACATATTGCTCTGAAACTGATAGAGAAGGGATATGAGGTAACTGTTCTTGATAATTTGTTGGAGCAAATCCACGGAACAGATCCAGACAAGACATCTCCGCTCTATTGCAGCATCAAGGACAAAGTGCGCTTTATCAAGGCAGATGTCTGTGATAAATCTGCTCTAGAAAAAGGATTGCTGGATGCAGATTATGTGATTCACCTTGCAGCTGAGACAGGGACTGGCCAATCCATGTATGAGATTAAACGATATATTGATGTAAATATAGGTGGTACGGCACTATTGCTTGATATTTTAACGAACACCAATAATCACGTAAAGCGTGTGGTGGTTGCGGAATCCCGTGCCATCTATGGAGAGGGTAAATACTATTGCGAGAAATGTAGTTATGTTTATCCTACTGAGCGCAAAGATGAGGATATGGCTAAAGGTGACTTTGAATGCCATTGCCCTAAGTGTGGCGGTAATGTAAAGCTTGTTGCCACAACAGAGGATAGTGCAATCCATCCTTCATCAGTTTACGGCATTGGTAAGCAGGTACAGGGACAATTGGTGCACCTTATCTGTAAGAACATAGGTGTAGAATCAGTCTCTTTTCGTTACCAGAATGTTTATGGACCTGGACAGTCACTGACTAATCCATATACCGGGATATTAAGTATTTTTTCAACTCGTATAAAGAATCATAATCCCATTAATATTTTTGAAGATGGAAAGGAAACTCGTGACTTCGTGTACATTGATGATGTGGTAGATGCAACGATTGCCGGTATGGAAGTACCAGAGGCAAACGGTCACGTGTTTAATGTTGGTACAGGAGTAGCTACTGATGTTCTTACAGTTGCTAAGACACTATGCAGGAATTATGGAATTGAAGTACCTATTAACATAAGTGGGAACTATCGATTGGGGGATATTAGACATAACTATGCTGACATTTCTTTAGCACAACGGATTCTTGGATATGAACCGAAGTGGTCATTTGATACCGGTATCAAGCAATTTACCGATTGGGTTAATCGTCAGGAAGTACAGGAAGATAAGTATCAGGCCAGCATAGAAGAAATGAAGGCAAAAGGTTTGTATAAGTAATAGATATGAATAAGAATTCTTTGGAAGGGAAAAAGATACTTTTTTTATCCCCTAAATATATGAATATATACAAGGATGTTATTTCTTGTATAAATAAATTGGGTGGAGAGGTGTCTTGGGTCTCAAGTGATTTGATTAGTCCCAACCCATATTTAGTTTCAGTCAAGAATCGATTAACTGAAGAGAATATAAATAAGTTTAACGAGAAGTGCGAACTATTATGGAAAGACTTGTTCTCTCAGAAAGAGTATAATAAAAAGTATGATTATTTCTTTACTATAGATGGATTGATGATATGTCCATTCCTTTTCAAAGAACTATCTACAAGAAATCCAGATGTAAAAAAGGTTTTATTCTTGTATGACAAGAACGATGGAATGCAAGAAATTAACAGCACTTATCATTATTATGATGCTATTTATACATTTGATTTAGGTGATAGGGATAAGTATCATTTGAAATTTATGCCGATTTATTGGGTTCCGAGTGATTCGGTGAACAATATAAGATATGATATATTTGGTTTCGCCAGTTATAATAGTCGGAAGCCAGATCGAACAAAAATGTTTAATGAAGTTAATAAGATTTGCAAAGCGAAAGGTTTAAGTACTTTTGTAAAGCTATATTACCCAATGAAAAATAGAATGGTTTTCTGTTTAAAAAACATAATCCATTATTTGTTTAATCACAAAAGTTATACACCACTTTCCTATATAAAAGAAGGGTTGATTACGGGACAGAGTTTATCACCCGACGACTTTAGACAAACTATAAGAGAATCTCGAGTAATATTAGATACTCAAGCACCTTATCAGGATGGTTTAACTGCCAGGTTTATGTGGGCTCTGGGTGAAGGGAAAAAAATTATAACAACAAACAGTTCTATTACCCGGTATCCATTTTATGATCCAAAGCAATTCTATATTCTACATGATATTGATGTAGATGAACTGTTGAATTTTATTGTAGAACCATTCGTGGTTTTAGAAGATAATAAATTAATGATAGAACAATATCGTATTGACAATTGGATATTAAAAATGCTTTGTGAGTAATAATGGAGTCATCAATTAATAAATTTTGCTGTTATTTTGTATTGACATATTCGTTACTCCCGATATTGTCAGTATTTCAAAGTAACATTTTTTTTGAGATTGTATATGTTGCCGCTATTTTATTATGGATAGTTACAGGTCTAACCAGGTTGACATCGTTCTATAGAAAGAAAATGCTTTTGCCCTATGTGTTTTTCATTTCTATAGTAATATTATATATGATTGTCGGTTATGGAAACTTGAATCTAGCAACCGCAATTTGTTATGCTCTCTTATTTGCTATAGCTGTAAATGGATGCTTGTATATTACAAAGCCAAATATAAAATTTGATAAGAATCTATTCAATTATTTGACATTCCTATACTTGATTACGCTAATCACAACTATTAGCGTGTTGTCTACGGATAGTTTGGCTGCTCGTATATTAACCTCATCTTCTTCGGATCCTGATATGATTAATAGTTATCATTTAAAGAATGTAGGTTCTTTTGACTTTATTTATAGCTTGCTTCTGTTGATCCCCATGATAGGTGGGTACATTAAGAAATCCTTTTTCCATTCAAGAGTTAAATCTTTGTTTTTTGTGGGATTTCTACTATTAATGGTTATATGTATTATAATGTCTAATTTTACAACTGCCCTCATTCTACTTTTTCTTGATATAATGTTACTATTATTGATTGGAAGGGAAAAAATGACATTGTCAAAGTTCTTATTTATATCAGTGATAGTGATGTTTTTAGCTCCTGTCTTGCTAATTTTTTTCATCCAGCAAATGGTGGGATTAACGGACTCAATTTATGCTGCAGATAAGTTAACAGGCCTAATAGCCGCTTCCGCTGGCTCAGAGGATGTAGGTGAAGTTTATACAAGAACCGACCAAATAAAAGCAAGTATTAGTTCTTTTTTCTCTAATCCCATATTTGGAGTTGGTGGATGGTATCCTATCTCTGGAGTTCCTAATCCGAAAATTGGTTATCATTCACAGTTCCTTGATGAATTCGCGAGATATGGATTAATAGGTGCGGGCCCGCTTTTGTTGTTTTTCCGGAATATTTTTTCAATTATATATAAGCAAAATGGTCACCGAGAGTTTTATAAGAATATTGTCTTTGTCCCTTTGCTAATATTTACTATTCTGTCATTTCTAAATCCGGTGTTTGTCAATATATTGATGATATCTATCTTCATTTATGTCCCATTAATAGATCGCTCCATTCGATATGAAAATACTATATACAGTTGATTGTAGATTAGATAATGGTGGTGCCCCAAAGTCAACTTGTATCTTAGCCAATGAAATGGCTAAGTTGCATGATGTTAGTATTTTAACGCCATTAGAACCCAATTCAGATAAATATACTTTTAAGGTTGTCCAACTTACGTCATATAAGGATTCATTTCCTTTCCCGTTTTTACAGCCTTTTAAATATGTCCGATTGATTATTGACGTAAATAAAGTCATCAATGAAGTCAATCCGGATATTATTCATACAGAAATGCCTAGAGTGGCTCAAGCGGTTGGTATCCTTAAGATTTTAGGCAAGTGTAAAAAACCGATTATTTACACTGAGAGAGAATATGTGAGTGGTCTTAGGCAAATATACAAGATTATGTATAAATATCTTGTTGCTAAACCTTTCGATCAAATAATATGTTTGTCGAATAAAGCGACTGCTTTTTGGTATAAGTACCGTAAGGAAGGAGTTGATGTAATACCTAATCCCGGGGGGGCGGTATATGATAGTTTTTCGGATGATGAAGAAAGAATAGCAAAATCTAGAGTTAAAGATTATGATAGGAATAATCTTAATGTTCTTTTTGTCGGTCGTTTTATTCCTTCTAAAAGATGGGATATTGTTGAAACTATTATTAAACATTATAATACAAACCCTTTAGCTGTCCACTTTTATATAGCAGTGGCTTTTAATGAAACTGATGATTCTGCACGGGATATGATACAGTCATTAGATAAATTTGAGAATGTTACTGTATATGCCAACGCTAATAAGCAGCAGATGTCGGATTTGTATTATATAGCAGATATCCATATGATTACTTCTGCCATTGAGTCCTTCGGAAGAACTGCAATTGAAGCCATGAGCAGGAAATGTGTTGTCTATTCTACAGATGCAGGTGCCATATCTGAGACGATAGGTTTCCCTAAATATATATTACCTTCAAATGCGGTTGATTTTGTGAAAGTTCTACGAAAATATGAAAACAATGTTGAGATGCTTAAAGCTGAAAAGGAGCAGTTGTTTAATCGTTATCATGAGCTCTATACAACGGAATCTAACTTAAACATGCATATTTCTTTATATGAAAGATTGATAATAAGATATCAAGACTAATAATTCAAGTATTTCAAGTTATGAAAACCATTTTATTGTTAGGTGGATACGGCTTTATAGGAACAAATGTGTTGAAATGTATTGACAAACAATACTCTGATCAATATGATGTGATTGTATTCGATAAGGTTGACCATCATTTTCATAATGTGTCTTTTAACTGTGTAAAAAAAGTATATTCTGGCGATTTTTCAGATATTCTTACTGTTGATAATATTTTTGCAGAGAATTCGATTGATTTAGTCTTTCATTTCCTTAGTAGCACAGTTCCAGCCACTAGTAGTAATGCTATATATGATGTTGAATCAAACCTTGTTTCCACACTCAATTTATTAAGTGTGATGGATAAGTACAATATTAAGAATATTGTTTATTTGTCATCTGGAGGCGCAATTTATGGAGATTATTTAGAGAAAGTACATAATGAAGAAGATGCTGTTTATCCTAAAAGCTCATATGGGGTTGTAAAACTTGCTATTGAGAAGTACCTGTTGTCCTATGCAGAACTCTATGGCTTTCATTCGTTGATTTTAAGATTAAGTAATCCTTTTGGCCCCTATCATTATAACGAGAAGCAAGGAATTGTAAACATAGCAATTAGGAGGGCTTTATCGAATAAGACTCTTCAAATCTGGGGTGATGGAAATGGTATAAAGGATTATATATTTATTAACGATGTTTGCGATATTCTATTTAAGATGGTAGAGGATGAGATAGAGACTGGAGTCTATAATGTGGCATCTGGTAATGCTTTGTCTGTGAATGATATTGTTGACGCTATTAGGAAGTACGTCCCAGACTTTAATATTGAGTATGTAAATGCCTCCGTTGTTGATGTTCAGAGTTTCGAATTGGATATTACTAAGCTTAGAAAGAAATTAGGCGGCTTTAAAATGACGCCAATTGACGATGCTTTAAAACAAACAATAGAGTGGCAGAAGCGAGAGTCCAATCCATCTGATTAATATTACATAAAGTTTTTATTGAATGGAGAGGAATACAATTCTAAAGAGAATTGCTTGTGTTGTCGTGTTTTGTGCGGCCGTTTTTATGTTATGTGCATCAGGTATAGACGATAGCCCTTCTCAAAAGAACGGAATGGGTGGAATGGGAGTAAAGGTTGTTAAACGTGGTAAAGATCTAACATCCTTAAAGAAAACAAATACCAGATATATCATAAGATATGATTACAACCTAAATGACAATACCTGGAATGTGCCAGAGAATTCAATACTTGTCTTTGAAGGGGGGAGTATAAGGAATGGTTGTATTAAAGGCAATTATACGACTATCGTTAATGATAATCCTACCATCTTCGATCTAGATATCAGTTTGAAGGGCTCATTCACCAACGATTATTTGACACCTGAAATGTTTGGCATAGATGGAAATGACGCAAGTCCATATATCAACAAGGCATTATTAGAGAGCAATAATATTGGAAAAGGAACAAAATTGTTGAATATAGAATATAAAGTATCCTCTCCGATTTATTTTCATCGAAATTCGACATTATATAGTGAATGCGGTGCTACACTACAGTATTTTGGCGAGGGTTTTTGTCTAAATGTAGTCTCTCCTGATGGGAAGACGCATATGTATCCTACGATAAAAAATATTTCCTTAAGTGGAAATGGTAAGAATAATGGTATTCTAATACAAAAGTCTAGAAAAGGCGGTTTGTTTGAGGATATAAGTTTTCAGGGATTTAATATTGCAATTCAGCATTCAGATTCAAATCCGGATGATCAGAGTTGGCTAACGACATTTAATCGTCTCATTTTTAGAAACAATAAGATTGGAATAACTTTGCTAGATAATAGTAATGGAGTTCACATTCTAAATTCATACTTTTTTAGTGGTGAAGATGCCATCAAAATTTATTCTTGCTCTAACGTTAGCATTTCAAAATGTGAGATTGAAAACCATACTGGGATTCCAATTCAAATCGAAAGAGGTCATAATATCATAGTAGAGGATAATTATTTTGAGAATAATGCAACAAAGTCAAGTCCGTCTGCTGTAGTTTATATACCATATAATACAGAATGTTTGGGAGTAAAGATTGAATCTAACTACTTTAATATTACATCTACACAGTACGGAATACTTGTTAAAAGTAAAATGGCTCAAACGCTATCTGTAATATCCAATGTATTCTATACGAGTAATAAAGACAGAGTAAATCTGTTTATAGATAAAGTTTTGGATAATCATGTGGTGATTGGAAATTACTCTACAGTAAATAATAATGTTTTCAATGAAGTTTCATCTGGCGCACTGTGCAGATGGGGAAATTTAGATTACACAATTAAAAAGTGATAGACAAAATTGAAATATCGACAGACAACTTTCGCATTGTGATGTGGCTGCTATTTTGATTCAGTTTAGAATAATAAATGACACTCCCAATTATGGATTTTATGGACTAAATAATAAATCTCATTGAATATATCAAATATTATTAATATGTCATTAAAACTAATGTATATCACCAACAAACCAGCAGTTGCAGAGATTGCAGAGCAGGCTGGTGCTGACTGGATTTTCCTTGATATGGAATTCATTGGCAAGGATGCAAGACAGGGTGGTTTGGATACTGTTCAGAACCACCATACGGTGAAGGATGTAGCTAATATAAAAGCTGCTGTGAAAAAAGCGAAAGTGTTGGTACGCGTGAACCCCATACACGAGTCGTTGCCAAACTATCCGTCCTCCAAAGATGAGATAGATGCCACTATCAAGGCAGGGGCTGACATCGTGATGCTGCCGTTTTTCAAGACAGTAGAGGAGGTAAGGCAGTTTATCAGTTATGTGGATGGACGTGCCAAGACGCTTCTGCTTATGGAGACGGTGGAAGCGGCCAATCTTGTGGATGAAATCCTTGAAGTTCCGGGAATAGATATGATTCACCTGGGGCTCAATGATATGCACCTTGAACTGGGTATGAAGTTCATGTTCGAATTGCTTGCCAACGGCACTGTGGAGAAACTTGGAAACAAGATCAAAGCCAAAGGTATTCCATTTGGATTTGGGGGCATTGCGACTCTTGACGGTGGCGCCCTTCCTGGTTCCATGGTGTTGAAGGAGCACGTGCGCCTTGGTTCCAGTATGGTGATTGTAAGTCGTAGTTTCTGCAATACGGATGTGGTTACTGACTTGAATGAGGTTAAGCGCATCTTTGATACAGGCATTTCTGGCTTGCGCGCTTTGGAGAAAGAGGCTTCACAGGCAGGTGCAGCCTATCTGGAAGATAACCGTAAGGCTGTGGTGGCTGCTGTGAACAAGATTGCTGGTACGAATTATAGTATATAATTAGATTATGGATAAACAAATTATTGAACAACTACGTGCTGAATACGGTGAGGCTTTCTACCTGCTGGATAGTGTCCAGTTCCGTAAGAACTTTGCTGAACTGAAAACCGCTTTCAACAACATATATCCCAACTGGAATATTGCTTATTCTTACAAGACCAACTATACTCCCAAACTCTGTAAGATCGTCAACGAACTTGGCGGTTATGCAGAGGTGGTGAGTGAGATGGAGCTTGAGATTGCCAAGAGAGTAGGCTGTAAGATGGACCGAGTTATCTGGAACGGCCCCATCAAGAACGTGCCCATCATGGAGCAGTTCCTGTTGGATGGTGGTACTATCAATATTGACAGCATTGAAGAACTGGAGCAGGTGAAGGATATTCACAACCGCCATACGAACAAATTGATCCATGTGGGTATCCGTTGCAACTATGATGTGAATGACGGAGTGGTTTCCCGTTTTGGCTTTGACATAGATGGGGCAGAATTTATGGAGGCAGTGAAGTTTGCCACTACGACCAAGAATGTGAAGTTCATCAATTTCCAGTGCCACTTTGCCAAGCGTCAGATTACCTACTGGCCTGCTCGTGCCAAGGGTATGGTGGATTTGATTGACCGTTTGGGTATCATTCCTGAACGTATTGATATTGGGGGCGGTCTGTTTGGTAAGATGGCGGATTCACTCCGTGCTCAGTTCTCTTGCGAGATTCCCGACTATGAGGCATACGCCAAGGCTGCTGCACAGGTGTTTGCAGACTACTTTGCAGACAAGGATGTAAAGCCTGAACTTCTGATTGAACCGGGAAGTGCCGTGGTAGGTGACTGCATGAAGTTCATAGGAACCGTTAAGACCATCAAGAATGTACGTGGTAAATGGATTGCAACCGTGTTGGGTAGCCAGAAGAACATCAGTATGACCGGAATCAATCCTCCAATGGAGGTGATTGCAATGGGTGGTGAACAGAAAGAATACAAGGATCTGGATTTTGTGGGCTTCACCTGCATTGAGGGAGATGTGCTTTATCATAACTATACAGGTAAGTTGGCTCATCAAGATGCTATTGTGATTAGTAACTGCGGTAGCTATTCACTGGTGATGAAGCCACCGTTCATCCTGCCTAACTTCCCTGTGCTGGACATTAGTGAGGGTAAGACAGAGGTGATTAAGCGTGCTGAGAACTTTGATGACTTATTCCATACATTCAACTTTTAAGCATGTATAAGCTGAATCTATTTATCAAGCGTTGCTTTGATTTTGTGAGCTGCTTGATAGCTGTTATATTACTCACTCCCGTTTGGATTATAGTGGCAATAGCCATCAAGCAGGACAGTAAAGGACCGGTGTTCTTTAAACAGGGACGCAGAACCAAGGATGGTCGCATCTTCCAGATGCTGAAGTTCCGTTCTATGGTGGTGAATGCAGAGAATCTGGGTACAGGCTTGTTCTCGTATGATAATGACCCCCGTGTGACTAAGGTGGGTGCATTTCTGCGCAAGACCAGCATAGATGAATTTCCGCAGTTCTTTAATGTGCTGAAGGGTGACATTTCTGTAGTTGGCCCCCGTCCTTGTGTGACCTATGAACTGGGTGACTTTGATACGTTGAATAAGAAGTATAAGAAGCGTTTCCAAGTGAAGGGAGGCATTACAGGCTTGGCTCAGTGCAAAGGGCGTAACGAGAACTCCTGGGATGAGAAGGTGACATTGGATAATGAGTATGTTGACTTGTTTAAGAAAGAAGGCATTTGGATTGACATTAAGATTCTATGGTGGTCAGTACTCAAAGTGTTCCAAAGTGCGAATATCAATGAAGACCAGCGGGAAGGAATGAGTGCAGAAGAGTCTGCTGCATTGGATGATGAAGAGGTGAAGAGAATTGCGCATCTTCCAGACGAAGAATAGTTGAAAGTTGAAAATTGACAGTTGAAAGTTAAAACAATTATAGATATGGCAAAGACTGATGTTGCAAACAGACTGATCTGGTTTAAAGGTCAGATTATGAATGTGAATGAGGCTATGGTGAACGTGCTTTCACCTACTTCGCAATTTGGATTGAATGTATTTGAAGGTATTCCTTGTTATTGGAATGATGAGCAGAAACAGCTCTATGCTTTCCGCTTGAGCGACCACTATGATCGTCTTATCCGTTCTGCCAAACTGATACAGTTGGATAGCAAATTCACAAAGGAAGACTATAAGAAGGCCTTGGTAGATACCGTGAAGGCTAATGAATATGATGAGAACCTGAGCGTGCGCCAGACATTGTTTGTGGATGGCTTTGGCTCTTGGGGCAGTGAAGGGCCAGTAGAGATGTTTGTGGCTCCTATTCCCCGTGGCCGTACTGCTGCTGAGTATAACAAGAAAGGTTTGAACTGCTGCATAACCTCTTGGAGAAGAATCAGTGATGAGAACCTGAGCCCTCGTATCAAGTGTGGCGCCAACTATATCAACAGCCGTGTTGGCCAGCGTGAAGCTTTGCGTAATGGCTATGACACATGCATCTTCCTCAATGAGGTGGGTAAGGTGGCAGAAGGCCCCGGTAGCTGCTTCTTTATGATTAGAGGCAACCAGCTGATTACTCCTCGCTTGACGGATAGTGTTCTTGAGAGTATTACTCGTGACACGGTTATTAAGTTAGCTGTTGAAGAACTTGGAATGAAGTTCGTTGAGCGCACCATTGATCGTACCGAGGTCTATATGGCTGATGAAGCTTTCCTTTGCGGTAGTGCTATGGAGGTGACACCTATCTATACCGTGGATAAGTATGCCATTGGTACGGGTGAACAAGGTCCGAAGACAAAGGCTATTCACCTAAAATATCTGGAGGCTGCACAAGGAAAGTTGGAGAAGTATCAGGATTGGTTGACTCCTATTTACGAGAAATAATATGCCACTATACGACAACGAAATAGTTTCCGTCATCACTCCCGTTTATAATGTAGGGAAGGTGATAGGAAAGACTATAGAGTCTATGCTTGCCCAGGGGTACAATGATTTGGAGATTGTACTCGTGGATGACTGCTCTAAAGACAATTCTGCAGAAGTGATAGCAGAGTATACTGCCAAGTATCCAAACATAGTCTATCACCGGCAGGAGAAAAACGGTGGTGCAGCAGTAGCCCGGAACACGGCATTGAAACTGGCAAAAGGAAGGTATGTGGCTTTCCTTGATTCTGATGATATGTGGTGTGAAGGGAAGATCAAGCGTCAGTTGGCATTTATGAAAGAAAAGGATGCTGCCATCTGTTGTACTGCAATGGACTGCATTGATGAGGAGGATAAGCCTTTGAATTCAGTACGTGGTGTGAGGGAGAAGATTTCCTACAAGTTCCTGCTAAAAAACACTATGATTTCTACTTCAACAGTATTGATTGACAGGAACAAGACTGGTGACTTCCAGATGCCTCTGCGTAGAGGCGGGCAGGACTATGCCACTTGGCTGATGCTGATGAGAAACGGAACCATTTGTTATGGATTGAATGAGGTGCTGAGTCATTACCGTGTGATGAGCAAGTCACTGAGCTCCAACAAATGGAAGAGTGTGAAGCAGGTGTGGGAGATACAGACGCATGATGAAAAGATTAACAAGGTGTCAGCGGCATTTAATGTTTGCTGTTTCATTGTGAATGCGTTTATCAAGCATTTCCTGCATTGAACGTGAGAGTGAATGACTAATAACAATCAACAGGCTTTTTTTGCACTGGTCAGAGCTGGACTATGGGAAAAGGAGGTCCGGCTCTTGCCTTGTGGAGAGGTTGACTATGCTGAGGTGATGCGACTGGCGCAGGAGCAGGCAGTGGTAGGGCTGGTTGCAGCAGGACTTGAGCATGTAACTGATGTGAAGGTGCCTCAGGTATGGGCATTGCAGTTTGCTGGTCAGACAATACAACTGGAGCAGCGAAATAAGGCAATGAATCAGTTTATTGCTGATTTGATTGTTAAGATGCGAGAAGCTGACATCTATACGCTATTGGTGAAAGGACAGGGAATAGCACAATGCTATGAGCGGCCTCAATGGAGAACATCAGGGGATGTGGATTTATTGTTAAGTGTTGAGAACTTTGAAAAAGCAAAAAGCCTTCTTTTACCCTTGTCAAGCGGAAACAAACTTGAGTGTAATTATTCTAAGGAGTTAGGATACTACATTGATTCTTGGTCTGTAGAATTACATGGAACACAGCGAACAGGGTTATCTTCACGCGTTGATGCTGAGATAGATGCAGTTCAAAGAGATTTGTTTTATGGAGGTAAAGTGAGGTCTTGGAATAACGGAGGTACAACAATTATCTTGCCTGCTGTAGATGAAGATGTATTTCTAGTGTTTACTCACTTTATCAAGCACTTTTATAAAGAAGGTGGTATGACAGTGAGGCAGATGTGTGACTGGTGCAGGTTGTTATATAACTTTAGAGATTCTATAAATTACAAATTGTTGGAGCGAAGGGTTAAGCGAGCTGGGTTAATGAGTGAATGGAATGCGTTTGCTGCCTTTGCTGTTAATTACCTAGGGATGCCTGTTGAGGCTATGCCTCTTTACTCTAAGGCTGAAAAATGGAGTAGGAAAGCAGAAAAGATTGTGAACTTTATTCTTAAAGGAGGTGAATGGAGAAAAGTGCATGATACCATCACCGTGGGAAAGATTTTTCCTATGAGTACATTAAGGTTCTTACCCGGAATAATACTCAACGTTAACTGGTTGAAAATTAAAGAGAGGCTATTTAAGGCATGAGCTACGATATAGTAAACCGCTTACAAGAATTTCTTGATAATGAGGCTCGTTCCTGTTCAATGGACTTTGGCTGTGTTACACCAAAGTACGTATTTCGTATGTGGGGTGGCACAGTGGCACTTGAAGATATTGAGGCAGGATTAAAGGAGATTAAGAATGGTTGTAGATAAGAAGATACTGGATGAGTTGAGTGCCAAGGCCAAGGAGAATCCGAGGTTGCGTTGCAATCTGGATATGCGCAATTCTGCTGATGACCAGTCACAACGGATGCTGAATGCTCTGGAGCCAGGGACAGTTATGCCCATACACAGGCATAAGGGTTCTTCGGAGACGTGTATCTGCATCCGTGGGCATTTTGAGGAGTATTTCTATGACTCTGACGGGCAGCTGACGGATACCATTGATATGGTGCCGGGTGGAGTGGTGTTGAACATTGAGAAGGGGCAGTGGCATAGCTTGAAGTGCCTGGAGAGTGGGACGGTGTTGTTCGAGGCGAAGGATGGGGCGTATCATCCACTGGAAGAGGATGAAGTATGGAACGGGTAAAAGAGATCTTAAGAGGTATTTGGGCTTTTTGCTCGTATGTTTTTGTGCCGCAAAGGGGTAGTAATCATAAGGAATCAAAGTAGTAAAAATGGCAACAACTTATAATTTCACAGATTCTTTGGAACGTATAGATGCCATGTTGGCATCAGAGATACCAGAGAAACCTGGTAGGGCAATACCGAGCATGGAGGCAATAAATGCCTCAGCGGTATATATGCCACAGGCTACAGTGATTCACGTGAATTTTGAGATAATGCCAAACATCTGGCATCCCGTGGACGTGAAGTATAATCTTCCCGTTATTCAGTGTTTTGTGTCAGAGGCAATCAGTATAGGAGGTAATAGCTCCTGCTGTAAGGATATTATGGTAACAGACAAGTGTTTGTGTCTGGTATATGACACCTCGCTGAAGACTGAGCTCAACGAAGCATTGGATGATGCAGCCCGTGTCAGGACATTGGCACTGGTGGTTTCAAAGAAAGCTAAACAAAGAGGCATGCCAGCGATCAAAGCATCCATAGGAATGGACTATGGCGCTGTAAATATGCTCCCCATCAATTTGCATGACGACAGATTTTCCAGATTTATGTGGATGGGAGAGACTATAGACCGAGCGTCGAGAAATGCTGATACGGCAGATGATGATATTGTGATCAGTGATATAGTTTGGAAAAATCTGACAGAAAACAACCGCAAGTTGTTTGAGATGGAAGGACTGTCCTTTTCCACTTATCGGGGAAAGATTGTAAATATTGCGATGAACAACTGGGTATCAAAATAAGAAAGGCATCATGAAGAAGATAAAATTTGACTTGAATGGCGATAACAGACCGTATATAGAAGGTCTGGAAGAGGCAAAAGATTCCATGTTCAGGGATCAGTATGAACAGTGCATACTTCTTATTGATGCCTACCTGAAGGGCGTTAAGAATATGCAGGAAACACCTGTAGCTTTACGTAACAGCGTAGATAACAATAATAACATTGTTGTGTTCGACGGTGAGCGTGGAACAGGAAAGACCTCTTGTATGCTTTCGATGGCCAATATGCTCACATCAGAACATCATGAAGCGATTTGCCAGAATGCCAAGTATGCAGCAGAGGCGGAGTTTCTTGCTATTCCCATGATTGATCCATCCTTCTTTGATGAAGAACACAATATACTATCCTTGTTCATTGCACGGCTATACCGTGTTTTTCAAGAAAAAGAAGAGTCGGCAGAGTGCGTGGAAGAAGGGACGGGGAATAAGTACAGGACAGACTTGATGAAGATGTTTGTCACTGTACAGCAGAACCTTCGCAGCATGTTTGGTGACAAGAAGGCAAAGGACGGTATGGAGTACCTGGTGGATATGGCGGCCTCGGTGGATATTAGAGAGAACATCCAGAAGCTGGTGGATTTGTATCTGAAATACAGCGGTTGCAAAGATGGGGTGCTACTGTTGCTGGTTGATGATATAGATATAGACAGCGATCACGCCTACGAGATGTGCGAACAATTGCGGAAATACTTTATGCAACCCAACATCATCACACTGATGTCGATGAAGATAGCGCAGTTGTCGGGTATCATCCAGCGGAAGTACACTGAAGAATATCTTGTTACGGATGACGGGACTCCCTACAGAAGATTTCAGCGTATAAACTATAGTGAAAGGAACGAGATAGCCCAGCGTGCGGAACGCTATCTGGCTAAACTGCTTCCCGCCCATCAGCGTATCTATATGCCTTCGCCGTCGGAGTATATGGACGCAGAGCCTGTTTTTAATGACAAAGAGCGCTGGGGTTATAACCTGTCAGAAGGGATTAAGATCAAGCAGGTTATCCCGGAACTGATATTCCTGAAGACAAGATACCTGTTTTATAACAGCGCCAAGCGGGTGAGTTATATTGTGCCGAGGAACCTGCGTGATATGCGACAGATGTTTAAACTGCTGTTGCAGATGAACGACTATGCAGAGTCGGGCGAATCTACTCCTCATTATTATAACAAGGAAATGTTCCGTCAGTATTTTTACAATGACTGGTGTGATATTAACCTGAAAGAAGAATACAAGGAATATGCAGACAGGGTGAAGCATGTGCAAAATGTGGAAGAGCTGAATTACGAGGTGCTCCAGATACTGGATGATATAACCGAGTCGAACCTGAAAAACAGGACGGGAAATGAAATCGTAAATAAGATTCTGAGTCCCCACAACACTCCCTTTAACATATCAGTTGGCGATGTGTTGGCTATTATCAGACTGACGCAGCGCACAAAAGTGGGTGAGGATGTCAGGAAGTTCTTGTTTTTCCTGAGGTCATTCTATAGTATCCAGCTATATCGGGCCTATGACAGCATCTCTTCGTCGAGTGAGAAGGAGAAGGAGCAGGAAAGAGCGAATTTGCTGATACAGAAACCAGAACACGATGTGGTATGGAATGACTACGAGGCAATCGTTGGAGGCAGCGTGTATTGTACCGACCTGGATGAACTGATACCACAGGAGTATAATTCGAACAAGATTTCCCGTAGTGTCATATCATTAGGAAATATTGACAATCTTTTTGAATTATGCCTGAATGACTGGCAGACGGCAAGGGAGCAGAATCTGATAAGACTGGCAGAATTTCTGATGCTGACGATTTATTATGATGGAAGCAAAGAATTGTCCACCCAATTGACATTCCGAAGTTCGCCAGACTTGTGCTATGATGCCTTTTCCCTGCATACCGATTTGTACTTTGACCTAGGAGCGTTGTTTTTCAACCTATGCAGAGTGGAACGCTGTTTCAACAGATTTCAGGTGTTGCCTCATGGAAGGGCATTCCTTGATATGCTAAAAGCAGAGAGAACTGAAGGTCGCGACCCGCTCTTTAACGACATGAAGCAACTGACATTGCAGAACCGTCATAAAGAATGGAAAAACGATGAAGAAAAATGGCTGTCGTTCTGCTGTTTCCGCAATATGGAGATTATGGAAGACCTTTTGGATACAGTCATGGCAAAAGAATATGACAAGGGTCTTGACAGTTATGGAATGCTTCACGATTTCTTTGAAGCGGTAGCCAACTATAGTATCAAATCGTATGACCGATATGATGATGACAGGACTGGGGAAGAAGATAAGCCATACACTATTCACTTTGAGTTCTTCAGGAAATTTGCCGAATTGTTTTCTTCGGAAAATGCTGTTGTGAAAAATCATTTTATGAGCATTTTCAATCCCCCAACGATAAAAGACCCTTTTGAAGACGATTTGGATGCCATCATTAGAAATTCATAAACAGAAGGAACTTCAGTTGTGCCTTAGGGGACTGCTGTTGCGGGCGGATTGTACCCCATTCATCAAGCAACTGGTGAAAGGAAACTATAGCGTAGAATCACCACGGATTGAACCTATGGAGCTGGTTCAAATGATGCGTAGTGTATGTGGTGATGATGAGCAGTTCACGATAGACCAGCTGTACGGTATCGTTGAGATGCTGAAGACGCATTGGATGAAAGCAGACGCAGATTCAGACCGTCTGGCTTACTCCAAGGCCCCTACGATATACAACGCCTTGCTTTATTTCGTGGATCAAGGAACACTGGAGCTGAAAGATAATACGCAAGTAGTTTGCCATTGGCAGGACATTCTACGTTGGCATACACTCAGTTCTGCTATAGGAGAAGATCTGCTGGTGTGCGCTTTTCTGGCCGCTTACGACTTGAATAACGTACAAGATCCCACAAAAAGAAACGATTTTGCCTGGCCTTCATATATCAGGACCGACGATCCCGTACTGGAAACCATGCTGGAAATGCCATTGGCTGACATACATGCACACCTGAAGGGCTCTTCGCTCAATTTTGACATCAACTGGATATGTCTGATGAATCACATTACAGGCCGTAAGACACAATTTGATGAAATAGCAGGATTTGTTCAAGGACACCACCATCAAGGCAACGATTCAACAGGCCTTTATCAGAAAGCGGTAGTTGCAGCCGCTATACGCTTGTATCTTGCACAGCTTGAGGCAAAGAGTCCTGTATATACAAAAAAGGAACTGTCAGGCTTGCTGAATAAGTTTCTGAACAGCACTTTATTGGATGAGGCAAGCAAATTGCAGCAATCTATTGAAACAGCATTGCAAACCTGCGGGAAGCAGTATGTCAATGACCAAACAGGCGATGCTGAACGCTTTGACTACGCCATCAGAGAGGGCGTGACAGTGCCCCGTGGGAAGCAGGAAATGTGCGCGTATAGTTTGCTCTCCGGCGAAAGACATATACTATATAGTATGCTGAGGGGAATCTATCTTGGGGACTATAGTGATGGATGTGTAGCGACATTACTATACATTTATCTTCTAATCAAAGATGAAATCCGTCATGAAATCAGTCAGCTTAATGACACAGTAGGTTTCACAAATTTCAGTATCTACGAAGAACGTAAACTCATCTTTGCCAAACCCTATCCTGCCTATAAAAAGGCCGCCATCCATCTGGCAGTGGCCAGTTTCTTCAGCGACCACCCCGAAGGCAGCAGGTATCATGAGACCCGTATTACTCCTGAAGATGAGGATGATATGGTGGATAAGAATATAGAAGAAATAGAATTCGATGACAATGCCATAGAAGACCCGATGTTCAGAACCTGCAATGATGCAGAAAGTACACATTGGACATACCGTTACATCTATCATTTTATCAAGGAAAAGGACGAGCCAAAAGAAGAAGCGTTAGACGTTGTGCCGCGACACCATGCTTTGAGGGAGAAGGCGAAGAAACAGGCACAAGGTATCTATGACCTGCGAAATTCATTGAGGAAGAATAAGAAAGACGAGTATTACGCAGACAGAATAGTTGGCATAGATGCCGCCAATAGTGAGATAGCGGCAAGACCAGAGGTGTTTGCGCAGGCGTTTCGCTACCTAAGAAGACATCAGATAAAAAACAAGCAGATGCACTGTCCTGCCGACCTCGGTATAACCTACCATGTGGGTGAGGACTTTATGGACATCGTGGATGGGCTGCGGGCTGTAGATGAAGCTATACTTTTTCTTCAATTGCAAAAAGGAGACAGGTTAGGCCACGGGCTTGTGCTGGGTGTGGAGGTTGGCAAGTATTACCAACTACGGAACTATACCGTGGCTATGTCGCTACAGATGCAGATGGACAATGCCGCCTGGCTATGGAAACAGATGAGCCTGATGGGCATACACAATAAATGCAATGCAGAACTGCAGTGGCGGTTTGGAGACTGTTTCAGGCGAGTATATCCGTGCTATGGAGGTACACCGAGTATAGACTTGTATTATAGCAGTATGCTGTTGCGCGGTGATAACCCTGAGTGCTACGATGCCGACGGCCATGTGAACAACCGTTATAAGTATAAGGATGTGACGGCATGGGGCAATAAGGCACTGGTGAGGACGACAGAATGTGACGAGGCCCGAAAACAGCGTGAAGCCTGCAAATTGTACCATCAATACCACTATAGTAAAGAAGGTAAACTAAATGGTGGAACCTATGATACGTGGGAAGTAGATGAAACTATGTGCCAGACTATAGAAATGGTGCAACAACAACTGCTGCAAAAAGTGGAGGACCTGGGCATTGCTATAGAGTGCAACCCAACGTCCAACTTCAAGATAGGAGAAATAGACCGCTATGACAACCATCCTATCACAAAATTCAACACAATCAACGGGCAGTCAGAATATCCGAGGCATGATATTTCCGCATCCATTAACACAGATGACAAGGGCGTGTTTTCCACATCGATAGAACGAGAATATGCTTTGGTAGCTCATGCGCTTATACGCAAATACAGGCTTGGAGAAGGAAATATAAGGGAAAGCGATGTGTTTGAGTGGCTTGATAAAACCAGGCTCAATTCTCTTTCTCAACGTTTTGACAAGTCTGTTTCACTCCAGGACCATCCAGAAAAGAGTACATTGAAGGGGTTGGAAGAACGCGTAAGAAAAGATATGGAAGACGAGATGCGTGGTCAACGTTTTATTGACCGGCTGAAAACGAGTATAATTATTCTAATGGGTAAGAAAAATGGTTGACTATCAATGGAATGATATTGTCAGGCTGACGGATGCCAAGTTTGAGGAATTGAAGGGCAAACTATGGTTTAGTGACAACGCCTTTGTTAGTCGCCCTGAACATCCCCATCGGCCAATGGCCCACCGTTCGCGCCCTGGAATCCGGCACTGTCATAATGGAAGTCAAAGACGGGCCTTATGAACCCACGGGGGAGGAAGATATACTGGCTTTGTAATCGTCCTTATTGGGTGTGATCTCGGCATAGGGCTTCCACCAGTCGCTGGAGGATAAATGCCATCGGATGCTGAATGGGGTGGAGCCAGGGGCTGTGGTACCCATCCATCGGCACCCAACGAAGGATGAGTCTTTCGTTATCCTGCGAGGCAAGGTTAGAGTGACTACTCACAATGATGATGGCTCTATCATAGAAGATGTGGTGTTGAGTCGGGAGAGTGGCGGCTATGGGGTTGTATGGGCATCGAATATGTATGATTCAAAAGTAATAATATGACAGTAAAAGGTTTTTTCAAAGGTATCGGCCAGTTTTTCCGTTACCTTTTACTCACGCCTGCAGGAGGAAGTAAGCGCCGCGCAGAGCAGCAGGCGTATGAAGAGCGCCTGGATGAGGCAATGAGGCGCGTGCAGGCGGAGAGGGAGCGTTAGTTTGGGCATATCTCGACTTGGTACGCTAATCGGCATCGGCCTAAAGCGAACTATCGTTTCTTTGCTCTCGCGTCTTTATCGGCTTATAAAGAGAATGCACTTAAACTCGATGGTGGCGCTGAATCGCCCGTTCCATAACTTTACGGATGAGGATGCGGTGGTGGATGGAAAGAAGGTGTACATAATGCGTCCGTGTATGATTCACGGTCCTGGCAACAAGGGTAATCTGAACTTGCTGTATGGTGTGGTGAGCAAAGGAATTCCCTGGCCACTGGGTGCCTTTGAGAACAGGCGTTCGTTCACGAGCATCGGAAACCTGCAGGAGGTGATCAAGGGCCTCCTGACCAAGGATGCCCCCAGCGGCATCTATCACATGGGCGATGATGAAGCACTATCCACCAACGAACTGATAGAGGTGATATGCAGTGCCCTGGGCAAGAAAGCGCGGATTTGGCGGGTGCCGGAGGGGCTGATGCTCTTTGCTTCGCGCGTGGGCGACTGGCTCCACCTGCCCCTGAACAGTTTACGAATGCAGAAGTTGACTGAAAACTATGTGGTGTCTAATGCTAAGATCAAGGCGGCTTTGGGGATGACGGCGATGCCGGTGGATGCTAGAGAGGGATTGAAGGTTACTCTGGAGAGTTTTAAGTGACATCTATTGTTGATATGAGAGTATTGATTTGTTATTCGTCGAATGATTCTGCTATAACAAATGAAAAGTTGAAGCAGTTAGAGGGCAGGATTATACCATATGCTACTGTCTATTATGATAAACCTGACAGTAGCAATGAATGCTGTCTTAAAAGAATGAGAAGACGTTGTGATGTTGTGCTTCAATTGGTCTCTACATATTCTGAGTATCAATGTAATTCATATGTTTTAATTAAGGCTAGGAAGGACAATATACCAATAATAAAAATAGGTATTGACGAACTTTTAGCAAAGGATGACGATCAATTATATCAAACTCTATTTGATATTGATAAAAAGGGTTGGCCCGTATGGCTAGTTCTTGCGGTATCGCTTTTGGCTTGTGTAGGAGTTAGTTTATTGACATTATGGCTGTCATACAGATATGTGGGTAATCAGGCAATAGATGAAATTAGTGATGGTGTTTTGGGAGCAAGAGGATTGTTTGGAGATAGTTGGGGAAGTGTTAATGCTATCATTTCATCGTTCGCTTTTGCAGGAGTGATCGTCACATTGTTCCTTCAGAATAGAGATTTGAATCTTCAACGAAAGGAAATGGCACGTCAACGCGAGGAGTTTGAGAAGGAGAATAACACTCTCAAATATCAGCGCTTCGAGAACCTTTTCTATAATATGTTGAACTTACAGCAGGAGATAGTTGCTGGGCTAAAATTTGATTATAAGGAAAGGAAGGTATCATTTGACAACCCATATGGACATACTCAATATATTGCTCAATCAGTTATTGGAAGGGAAGTGTTTAGATTTACGTTTGAAGAAAGAGTCTGCATATATGGATATAGATATCATCTAGAAGATAAAGGTTTATTAGAATATGATTCTACGTTGATTCCGACTTATTTTGATCACTATTTTAGACATCTGTATAAGATTATTCAATTTGTGGATTCTCAAGGATTTCCTTTCGATGAATCATACAAATACATTTCTTTATTAAGGGGAACTTTATCTAGATATGAACTTGTTTGGATTTATTATAATGCGTTGAGTCCTAGCTATACTAAATTCAAGAAACTAATTGAAAAGTATAGCATATTGAAGAATATAAGGGAGGACTTATTGACTTTATGCAAAGAAACGAGTGTATATTACATGGCTTTAGGGCTGACTACGGATTATTTGAGAAGTAAAGGATTCACTGCCCTGGATTTTGAGTATTTTCTATCTGATATACAAGAAGAAGGCAAGTATCATCTGTCGGCATTCTGGAACAAAAAAGAGATTGAAATAGGACGAGACATGTTAGATCGTTGGCGAAAATTAATAGACCAGAAAGAGAAAGAAAAAGGAATAAAGGCATGATATTATTTGTATGATTGCACCTACTCAACTAAATAAGCCCAGTAATTGGCAGGATTTTGAGAAACTATGCAAGTTGTTATGGGGAGAGATATGGAATTGCTCAGACTCTATTAAACGCAATGGTAGACCTGGGCAAGAACAGAATGGGGTTGATGTATATGCATTGAATGGGGATTAATGATTGGAGACAGTAAGTGATGAGTTATGAGAATGAGTTTGAATTAGATAAGATATTCAGAATAGAGAATCCGGATGCGGAAGAAACCATGCAATGGGCGAAAAACAGTGCTCATATAAATGTTGAGCATCTTAGGTCTTGTCTTGTTGCCGGGGGCAAATTCTGTAATATTTGCCTTTCTTTATCTGATTATTATGAAAAGAATCTGGTGGAATGCCGAAAACTTATAGATGAAGGAAAAGGTGATACCATCATCTATGAGAAAAGACTACCATTACTAGAAATAGGTGAGAGAACAAATAACCTTAGCGGTTACTTGGCCCTACTTCAAATGGATGCAACGATGTCTCTTATTAATATGCTTGAGGCAAAGTCTGATGTGGAACGTATATTGATATGTAAACATTCGTATACGATAATCCATGATGCTAAGATTATGGGTTTATTCAGTGTTGTTTCCAAGGAAATGAGGGAACTACCGGAAGAGGTCTTGCCTAAAGATAGGAGAGATGAATTGTGGCAAGGGATAAAAAAAATTAACCGTTTGTTGTTAAGTGAAGATGAAGCGGCAAGGGTTAGGAATAATGTAGATGCTCATAAGTCATCTTCTTTCAAGAAGCAAATTATTGCCTACGAGCAATGCGAATTTGGAAAAAGCGTTGAAAACATGTTCGCATTGATGAATATTGCTTGGATTATTCAAAAGACAATGAGTGTAGTTCAGCAGAATTTGAATGTATTGGAAAAGAAATATGTGGACATGGTACGAGATAGAATAAAAATGTGGGAGGATTTGAGAAAAGAAATAGAGAATATGGAAGGTGCATAGTGTGTTGAAAGGCTATTCGGATTGTGTGATGGTGTTGGGCAGTGGCATGCTTATTTCTCGTTCATCGGCTCTAATCTGGAATTACGGTTTTTGAAATTAGAGGATGGAACACTATCGGATTTCTTGTATTTTTGCGGATGGCGGTGGCTGGGCTGATTGTTGGTTGGTTGGCATCGGACGCTACCTTAGGTTGACGCCGGGCTCTTGGTTAAGGAGTCTGGCGGCGCACCGGGGCTGGAGGGGCTGTTGATATGGCGGTGATTCGGGCTTTTTGGGGGCTTGTGACTGAAAGTTGGTCTCTTTTATGATACAAAAGGGGTCTGTCATCTTTTGTACTTTTTTTGTGTTTTCGGACTTGTTTATGAGGGATGGTTGAGGAGTTAAGTTGTTTTTCATTACAGGATTTGGCGGTGCTTGATGCTTTGATGCGTGAGTTATCGGCCACAAGTTATTGTGATGAGCTCTTGCTGTCTAATGCCTTAGATGATGCAAATGTCCACGTGTATGTGATTAGGGATGAAGGGCACATTGTGGCTACCGCTACGCTTTGTGTTATGCATACGCTGGAGTTTACTGTAGGGGATGTGGAATCGGTGGTTGTCAGTTCTCGGTGCCGCGGGCTTGGATACGGGAAGGCGCTGATGCGGGGTGTGATTGAGGCGGCTAAGGGGCTTGGCGTGCACCATTTGCAGCTGACCTCTCATTCGGGGCGGGTGGTGGCTAATGGGCTTTATCGGGGGCTGGGGTTTGTGCGGTATGAGACTAATTGTTATAAAATGCTTTTGAAGGGTTAATAAACATCGAAAGACTCGAAAGCCTCTAATGTCACACAGATAGCACAGAGACCACAGATATTTCTCTTATCACATAACTGAAGCCTAACGAAAGGATCCATTTCTTTATGTCGAAAAGAAAGGCAGGACAATATTTCACGAAGATGGAATATGTGGAGGCATTCGAGAAGAAGCCGTCGAAGGGAACGGCACAGAACGACTTGCTGCTGATGGTGAATCTTGGACTGTGTGAGAAAGAGGGAGATGGGCCCTCTACAAGGTACAGATGGAAATAATTTTTGATCGATTTTGTCCGATTATACGTGTAAGTCAATAGTAATGAGCGTGTTGTAATTCGTTTGTTTGATTAGTTATTGTTCGATAATCGGACAAAATGGATTAGACAAGTTCTAACGCTTTTCTTGCGGTGGTAATAATAAAAAGGAACCCCATCGTAATGATGAAGTTCCTTCTACACGGAGAACGGATAACTGCTTCCATACCTCACAGATAATTGCTTAACTCCCTACGCAGTTGGTTCATATCGTCCCGTACCTTGATATGCCAGCTGTCATACTCGTCAATAGCCAGGATCTTGGATTCGGGATAATGCTCCAGTAAGTCCAGCAGCAACTCTACAAGCAGCGGCCTTAATTGTGGGTCAGTAAGTCTTGCGTTGTACTTGATTCCAATTCCACACTTGTTAAGGTCATCGTCTCCGCAACGGGGCCTGGGCATGAAACTGCCGGGCTGGCATACGTCAATGGGGTTGTGTACTGCGCCTGCGCTGTTGATTACGTAGTGGTGTCGGAGGTTATCAATACTGATACCAGCAGACATACCGCAAGGAGCCGCAGGCATTGAATCGTTGATAAGGATGTATTTGATGTTACGCATGATTTCATCTTTATTTATTATTTGAACACGAATTGAACTAATTATACGGATAAAAGAATCGGGGTCCAGGCCCATTACCCGGACCCTGATTCAAAAGTTTAGAGAATGTTCCCAGCGCAGCTGGTAGTTACCGCACCGCCCAGGAGCAGTCCAATCAGATAAGCCAATACCTTCAGGACAATCACCCACCAGGGATCATTGGTTTTCACACCGGCTTCTTGAGCCTTCTCAGGATCGGAAACAATGTTCTCGATCTGCTGCTTAGAAAGTTTGATTTTCATTCTTGATAGCATTTAAAAGGTTAATAATTAGTTCTCGTCACCGCCAGTGTTATCACCGGTGTTGCCACCTGACTGAGAGCCGTTGTTTGAAGAACCGCCGCCAGTGTAAGTGCCGGTTGTAACGGTACCATCAGCGTTGATGGTGGTCTGAGTACCGTTCTCAGCCACGATGATAATCACGGTGCGGTCGCCAGCCAGGGCGTTGAGGGTGATGGCGTCGGGCCAGGGACCGGTCAGATAGACATCCTGATAGCCGCTCTTGGAGGCAATCTTGATAGAGGTGGGGTGCTCGGCAGCGTAGTCGCTGATGGCCTGCTCCACATCGGTAATGGTGACGTCCAGACCGTTCACATAGAGCTCAGCCAGCGCCTGAAGGGCCTGCGAGAGGGCCTTGTAGTTGAGGCTGAAGTAGCGGTTGCTGGGCGACCCACTTTTGTTGGTGATGGTCTGGCGGATGGTACGCAGGTGATGTTTCATATGCATCTGCACCATCTTGAAGATAGCCTGGCGCGTGCGGGCCTCAGATGTGTTGTACACGCTGGCAGGCATGGTTGGAGTACTACGGGCAAAGGTCTTGCCGTTAACTGTGTAATAGGTGATACCATCGATGGTACCTGTTGTCTTGCGGCCAATGCCGACTTGATTTACTTTTGCCATTTTTCTAAAGGTTTTAAATGGTTATTATTAAATTTTGTTTTCTCTCTGAAACCCTTCAGTGACCGCTCCCGGGATGTGGTCCTTGACTGATTTCTGGAAGCAAAATTACAGGGGGAGGTACGCTGGACACAGGAAGAAAACGGCCGATACTTTCTATCAGAATTCAGGCTGATTATCAATAGTTTACTTAACTCAATAGAATCCTAATTAAATTCCAAAATGCTATGGAGAATGAAAACAATGAACACAAGTTTGTGATAGAGGGTAATCCCGGTCAGGGTAACACCTTTATCAGGATTGGTCACGTGGAAAACTACAATCCCAACGCTACTACCGTAACTACCACCATCACCAACAACAACTATTACGGCAGGAAAGAGAGTGATGGATCTTGCTCTAAGCCTGCTGACCGTAAACTGGGTAACATGACCTTAAGGGATATGCTTGAATCCGGCTACGTGGATACCGCCAACATCCTGCAGCTAATTATGAAATACGTGAGCAGCATTCGCCCCCTTGTAAAGGACAGCATGGACAAGCTGTTTATGCACCTGTGGGCCGGGATTCTGGAGCACGATGCGTTCAGGACTGACCTTTATGACCCCGGCAAGCAGGACTGCAAGTTTAACCGCAACCTGGTGGGCAGCATAATGCACTATCTGGACGGCAAGGGCTTTTACAGTGAGCCCTACAACCAGAGCCGCATGACCCGCGCCGTTGAGGGCGACGCCGACAACCCCGTGCGCAAGGGATTCGGGAGCTATCCCGACCAGAGGTTCTGTGATGCAGTAGATGATATCATTAACAGTTACAAGGAGTAGGGCGTATGAGTACGAGTGTATCGGAACTGCGTAGGATTATGCTGTTTAACGGCTACATTGATGTAACTGACTACTTAAAGAACAGTCCCATAAACAGGTGGATTTACAAGGACCTGCTTACATTGCTGCCGGCCGAGGGCATTGAAGTGCCTGTAGTAAAGATATTCCAGGAGATTTATTACCAGCTTGTATCAATACCACTAGACAAACATCCCGGTGCTGACATAGGCAAGCGTTATCTTGATGAGAGCAGCGTCTGGCTGTCATCGGCCAGTGCCGCCCAGTTGGTATTCTGTACGGTAGAGGCTATGCTTAAGCGCAAGGAGGAACTCACTTTTGCGGAAGAGATATTTCTGGAGCAACTGCAACCCCTGATAGCCGGCAGTAAGTTCAAGAGTGTGGGTAAGGGGCTTATTGATTACATGGAATCTGTGGGGATTTTTACTCCGGGTGTGATAGAGCCCATGCCTATTAGTGTGTTCTATATTCCGGATAAATACCGTATTCCCCAGCGGGAGGAGTATTCTTTCTTGGATTCCATAAAGCTTGCATTGGGCTTTAATGTCAGGAAAACTGAGGAACAGGCCAATCCCTGGATGGTTATTACTGATAATTTCTCATTGGAGCAGACTGAGTGGTTTATTAAGCTTTACAAATCAGCTATGGAGCAGGAATCATTGTTGGATTTGATGCAAGAGTCATGCACAGAATCTGATCTTATTCACTATGCTATAACTATTCAAGATTTACGCAGACTTATACAACACGGCATGTATGACCCGGTTGCTTTCCGTGCGGCTGTGGGTGATACTGCGGATGAGGCAGCTGATTCCTTGTTGGGTGATTCAGTTGCTGCGGGGGTGGATGATTCTGTGACTACGGAGGTGGCAGATTCTGTGACTGCGGAGGTGGCAGATTCCGTGACTGCGGAGGTGGCTGGTGATACTTTGAGTGGTGGGGTGGCTGATGATACCGTGACTTTGGGTATGCTGGATGATTTGAAGTTGTCGGTTTCAGAGATGATAGAGATAGTAAAGGAACGTTTCAGCAAATCAGGAGCCGACGAGTTCTACGGAATGATATCCAACCTGGCCGTAAAGCACGGATGGATGAACGAGAGCCTATGGAAAATGATAGACGGAATAGTCCCCGCCGTAATAGAAAGGGACAAACCCCGCCAAACCGTCCGCATCCCCCACGCCGCCCAGGTCAACATCAACCCGCAGCGGGTTATTAACCAGGCTGCCGGTGCGGAATAAACACTTTAGCCATACTCTAGCCATAGTCCAGGCTGCTTCTAGCCATACTCTAGGCTCGCTCTAGGCTTACTCAATGAGTATGGGTAGAGTATGAGTGAGGTGATAGTGAAAAGAGGATACATTGACAATCACGGGAATGAACAAAATGCTAAGGAAAAATATATAAAAACAAGATATGATTTGTCACCATATTCGCTACCAACAAATGAAAATAGTACAAAAGGGGACAGTCCCCAATTGTACTTTTTTTGAGTTTGCATCGGATTTTTTATGAAGGGAAAATGGAAATCACTGTACTCTGAGTACATCATCAAGAGGCCTTGGCTAACTGCCAGGAGGGACAAGATAGAGCTGCCTGACGGGCGGATTATTCCGGAGTTTTACGTGCTGGAATACCCTGAATGGGTGAATGTGATTGCCATTACTACCGATGGGAAGTTTGTTATGGAGCGTCAGTATCGATATGCTGCCGACAGTACCAATTATGAGATTCCTTGCGGTGTGATGGAGCAAGGGGAGACGCCGCTTGAGGCTGCTATGCGTGAACTGAAGGAGGAGACCGGCTACGGCGGAGGCCAATGGCGTGAGCTGATGTGCATATCGGCCAATCCCACATCGATGACCAACATGACGCATTGCTTTGTAGCGACCGGCGTAGAGAAGGTATCGGACCAGCACCTGGACGCCACCGAGGAGCTTGAGGTGCATCTGCTGTCGCGCGACGAGGTCCTGATCCTGCTCCGGAACAATGAGATGATCCAATCACTGATGATTGCCCCGCTGCTCCGCTTCTTCATGGATGCTGCAGAATGATACAAAATGATACAAAATGATACAAAAGGGGACAGTCCCCAATTGTACTATTTTTGAGTTTTCGGACTTGCTGGTAAAAGGATGGTAGAAGAGTTAAGATCATATACGCCTGTTGACTTGGCGGACCTTGATGCCCTGATGCATGAGTTATCGGCCACAAGTTTCTGTGATGAGCTTTTGCTGTCTAATGCTTTAGATGATGCAAATGTCCATGTTTATGTGATTAGGGATGAAGGGCATATTGTGGCTACCGCTACGCTTTGTGTTATGCATACGCTGGAGTTTACTGTAGGGGATGTGGAATCGGTGGTTATTAGTTCTCGGTGCCGCGGGCGCGGATACGGCAAGGCGCTGATGCGGGGTGTGATTGAGGCGGCTAAGGGGCTTGGCGTGCATCATTTGCAGCTGACTTCCCATTCGGGGCGGGTGGCGGCTAATGGGCTTTATCGGGAGATGGGGTTTGTGCGGTATGAGACTAATTGTTATAAAAAGATCTTGAAGGGATAATGAAAGTTCTGAAAGCTTTGTTGTAGTTTTGTAGATATGTGTTTGTGTAGCAAATGAGGTCATAGGGCTTCTATTGATTTTGGGACAGAGCAAAGCGGCAGAGCTGGGCGCAAGGTTAATGAGGAATTAATAATATGGGAGAACAATACTTCAAAGGCGTGTTGGCCGGTTATCTTGGGGCGAACTTTATGTGTGGCCCTATTACCGAATGGCAGATAGAACTGTCTTGTTATCGGGAAGATATTGAGCTGTACCTTCGTGTAATCAAGCAGGAACGCAGCGACAAGGACAAGGTGTACAGCCTTCATAAACTCGAGGTGGAGTGCATCTCGAAGGGGAAGGAGCACAAGAAGTATGAGTTTGGGAACAAGAGTGCGATTGCGAAGACAGAGAGCGGCTTGATTGTGAGCGCGCTGGCGTTCCAGGGTAACCTGTATGACGGTCACACGTTGTCTGCGCACAGGGAGCAGATAGCCCGTCTTACTGGCTATGAGCCAGAGGAGGCTTTGACGGATAGATGGTACCGTGGAAAGAAACGGGTCGGTAATATAGCCATCAGCATTCCCTCATCCGGATCGCCCGGGCAGAGCTACTACCAGAAACGGAAAGCTCGGAAGAAGTTCTGCAAGCGTGCGGGAATCGAGCCGGTTATCGGCCACCTGAAATCCGACCACCGGATGATGCGGAACTACCTCAAGGGAACCCTTGGGGACGCCATCAATACGATGATGGCTGCCGTAGCGTACAACATGAGGCATTGGATGAACAAACATGCCTTGTCTTCTTTTGTCTCCTGGCTGCTGACGCTGGTCAGACGCCTGGAGAATGTGTTATTTGAGAATGAAAACCAATATGCCTGGAAGTACTCCACTCTCGCGATGGTCGCGAAATAGGAGTTTGGCAGGCTTGACTAAATATATGATAGAGATTCATCCGTCTATAGATATAGAGACATATGCCACCAAGATAAAAAACTCATTGCAAAGGAGTGCGGAGATAGAAGAACTTCAGAGCATGAGTGAGATTGGTGATATGTCCTCCTTCAGCAAGGCTGTTGTATATGTTACAGTGGTCAGTGTGTATATTGATGAGACAACTTACCGCAATTTGGCAGATCGTGCAATAATCACAGAATCCATATGTGCTGCTTTTGCGGAACACCCTAAATGTAAGGACGTAGTTTCACTTGGCAACTATATAGTAGGTGTTTTCAACACCGCTTTCAAGAATGATATAGACAGTTCGCTGGACAGCGTCGGAAAGGTTATGGCATTGTTTAACTTGGTTAATAAGGTCTATGGTCAGACCATGCAGCGAGACATTGCGTATGGCGTAGGGATGAACTATGCTAAAGCCTTATTGGTCAAAAGTATGGGAGGTGATACCCCCCAGTACACATGGAGCGGTGAAGCAATTACGACAGCAATGAATCTTAGTGAGAAGGCCTCTTACGGTAAAAAAGTATTCGCTTCGTACACTATCTATAATAATTTGAAGGAAGATTACCAGAAGTTGTTTACGAAAGCACTTTTGGAAGGTTATTACGAAGCAAACCCGGTGAATATTGCGATGAATAAGTGGATTAACGCTAATGTATAAAAATATGGCAGAGAGACGAACCATCACCTTTGATTTTGACAATGACAACCGTCCTATCCGTGAGTCAGAAATAGAGGGGAAACTATTTGAGCCCCAATACAGACAGTCTCTACTCCAGATAGAGACTTATTTGAGAGAACTTGAACTCGAGAAGACCGAAGAAAGTCAGAAAGAGTCTAAGGACAAGAGTTATACCGAGCATATCCAGGCAGATATTGACTACAACAACAATATCTTCGCCTTTGAGGGCGGTCGAGGCACTGGCAAGACCTCCTGTATGATTTCCGTGGCCGGTATGCTTCAAGACAAAACAGGTTTTGACACCAAGGGCTATCCCAAGATAGAAAAAGACAAGTTTGTCACCATTGACCTTATTGATCCCGCCTATTTTGACAAGTCGCACAATCTATTGTCACTCTTTCTGGCCAAACTCTATAAAAGTTTCCTTCAGGAGTTGGAAAAGGCAGGCTCTCGTATATCTACCAGCGACAAGCAGGACTTTCTCAGCTACTATCGCGAGGCCCACGCCCAACTTCACCGGCTGTACCACGAGAAGAAAAATGCCAATTTCTCTGACGAGGACCTGATGGAGTATGTAGAAGAAGTATCCGCCTCGGTGAATCTCAAGCGTACTATCAAAGACCTTGTCGATGCCTATATAGACTGTTTCCACTGGAAGGACACTATCCTTATCCTGCGTATCGATGATGTGGATATGGACTTCGAACACGCCTCAGAAATGATAGAGTCTATGCGGAAATACTTTGTGCAGCCCAATCTTCTAGTGTTTGTGTCCTGCAGTTTGGAGCAACTTAAGAAGATAAAGACTCAGGATTTTGTCAAAAAGGTTACCGATAAGAAAGATGACCTTCCGACGATAGCCTGGTGTCAGGAGTTGGCAGACAGATACCTTGGCAAGGTGTTCCCCCAGAGCCATTGTATTAAGATGCCCGCCCCCGCCACCTATCACGACTACGAGTTGGTGGTCACCGGTAAATTTGTCACAGAGGCAGGCAAGGAAGTTAAGCCTGAGAATGACGGAGATGTTAGAGACAAAGAACTATGCAGCCGGAAGTTTGTCTCTGTAAAGCAGGCTTTGCTGGAGTTGATTCTGAAGAAGACCCGTTACCTCTTCTATAACACCAGCTATTACGAAAGTTACATAGTACCCCGGAATCTCCGTGAGCTGCGTCAGTTGATGAAACTCCTGATTACGATGCCCGACTACAATGCCGGTGAGCACTCCCATCCCCACAATAGAACCCTCTTCAAGGAATATTTCTTCGGGGCTTGGGTACAGTCCAATCTGGCAGAGAAAGACCGGGAAATGGTAAAGAAGATGCAGAGTGTCCATGATATGACACTTTTCAACAAGACGTTGAGACAGATACTTGTAGAACGCTATACATTAACAGGCAGTATCCAGGAAGAAACAAAGAACCCTGTCAGCACCGCCACCATCCTAGCCATCATTTCCTCTATAGAGCCGCAGCTGATTCAGGAAGAGGACCGTAAGTTGCTATTCTTCATTAAGTCCTACTATTCCATCCTTCTGTATGACACCTATTGCGAAGTGCTGAACGAGTTGGATGAAAATGGAATGCGACCCTTGGAACGCAAGCTGAAAGGCGAGGATGGCAAAACTGGCGGTCCTATCATTCGTAAAGACCGCTGGCGCGAATACTATGACTACGAAAAGCTGATAGGCGGTTCGTTCATCCGTCTGAGCAAACCTAATACGGAAGATACTGTCCTCAAGTCAGAAGGGCTCAGCCAATATGTTACGGAGTGTATTGCATTATGCGGGAAAGCAGCGTTGACCCCCGAAGAGTCCGCCAAGATTCTGATGGCAGAACTGCTGATACTATCCATCTACTGTGCCCGCGTCAATAGTGAAGATGCCAATATAAGCCTATACGAGCAGTGGAAAACCCTTCCTGCCAAGGAGGAGAAACCGGAACTGGTGATTAGTGTAGGTGCGTTGCTTTTCAATATCACCCGTTACGACCAGTCCATTTGCCGTTACAGCAAAGTTTTCTACGAGGCAATAAGCAGCAATGCCAGTTACATATCCTTCAAGAGACGCATCACCAACGCAGAAGAACAGAAGAACGATTTTGGGTATATCCACAGAGTATCGCTTCGTAACTTCGAGGTGTTGCAAGACCTTCTTTCCGATTATCAAGAGACAAAGTCAGACTCCCGTCTGTCCCAGTTCTTCAATGAACTGGCTTATGTGGCTGGCTATTCCTTCCCGCTGTACGAGTACAAAGATGACAATCAGGAGAATTACAACAAGATACACCTAACCTTCCTGAAAAGAATTATGGAAGCGGTAGAACCCGCCAGGAACGACCAGGAAGCCATCAATAAACTGTTTGAGAACACGAACCCTCAGACACCAGAAACTCCAGATGCTACAGGAAACCCTGCGCCTGTTGTTTCAGACCCAGCAGCCCAGCATGCTGTTGAAGGCACTGAAACAGCCAAGTAAAGACTGGGAAACACCAGTCAACACTGTCAATAAAGAACCTTATCTCTACCGAGCCAGCCGTCGCGGGACCAAAGGCTCGTTGGATCAGTTCGTCGTGCAGTTGGAAGTCATTGGTGACTTCTATTTCAGAAAACCAGAGGAAGTTTGTGAGTTACATTTTTCAGACACCCCATCAGTCCTTAACCCGTTACTTCATTTTACGAAGGATAAACTGATTGTTGACGATGGTTCACTAAGTTGCCGGTACAGGACGATTGACGAATGGCACGAAGTGACCTCACGCTTAGGAGAAGACCTCTTCACTACTGCCTACCTGGCCGCTTACGACCTGCAGCGCGGCCTTCGGCCTCGGAAACGCTTCTTATGGGATCCTTATCTGATTGTGGAAACCGCAGATGTGAACCACCTGTTTACACGCAGTATAGCGGAGGTTCATGCCCACCTGAAAGGCTCATCTGCTAACTTTGAGTTAAGCTGGCTCTCACTGATGAATTATCCCTGCCACCGAGAGGGTGATTTCCTTCAACTCTTTAACAAGAAGACTTTTGAGGGCGAGGACAAAAAGATGCGAGATCTCAGAGAGTTGTACCTCTGTTTTGCCTCTGCTGTCGCCTTACGGCTATGGTTGTTTGCCAGTCAATCAGGATTAGATAATTCATTAGGAGACATAGAGAAATGGATAAAAGAATTAGGCAAAGACAAAAGCATTGAAGAAATAGGCAGTGTACTGAGCGAAATGTCCGCAATGGCATGGAATTACAGGACGGCTTGGGGGTATCGCTATGATATCAGCGGTATCAAGAGAAAATGTCCAGACTATGCCATCAAAGATGGAGGCTCAGAACTTGTGTCCATCCTCAGTGGCGAACGGAGTCTCTTGTACAATGCCTTTCGCAAAGCGTATGATGGCGATGAAACAGTTTCTTTGTACCTATATTCCTACATTATCTTCAAGCAGCAGTTGCGAGAGAAGATTATCCAGTTGAATGATGTGGTAGGTTTTGCCAATTTTGATAACTATGAGCGTCGCAAGAGTTGTTTCATCCCAGACGGTTCAATTTACGAACGCCTCTTGATACCGATGGCATTCCTGTTCTTCCTTGGACAAAAGGAGAGCAACCGCTATATGGAGGGACGGATAGTGCCCAAGGCAAGCGTAGAGGATAACAGTGAGGCGGTGAGAAAGATGGACAGGTATGTAAAAGCCTGGCTTCCGGAAGAAAATTCTAGCAAAGTAGATAAGAAGAAAGACAAGAAGTTCAATGGCTACTATATCTACCATTTCATTAAGGAGGGGGATGTTGCCCCATCCGCCTTTGCGCCCCGTCATTTCAAGTTGCGTCAGAAAGTAAAGAAGCAAGCGATTGCGTTATTCGATTACAGAAATAAGGGTTATATCAGTTCTTCCCGAGTTGTAGGTGTTGATGCCGCCAACTCTGAGATCAAGTGCCGACCGGAAGTTTTTGCGCAAGCCTTCCGTTTTCTGCGTAGACATGACATTCGGGAAGATGTTAAGAATCATCCGGCCTCACTTGGGTTTACCTATCATGTAGGAGAAGACTTCTATGATATAGTGGACGGTTTGCGTGCAGTTGATGAGGTGCTCACCTATATGAACTTCCGCAGCAATGACCGTCTGGGTCACGCCTTAGTTCTAGGCACCGCTGTGAAACGTTATTATGACAGCCGTGAAAGGGCAATACGCGCAACCCGCCAAGTGTTGCTTGACAATTTTGTATGGCTCTATGTGAGGACAGCGAAAATAGCAGGCAGAAACGCCTTGTGCGAGTACTTGGAGCAAGAAGCTAAGCATCTGTACAGGATTATCTACTCGGATATCGCAGACCAAATTCCGTTCGATGTCTATGACTACTACGACTCCTGGCTGTTGCGTGGCGATGCACCAGAGACAGTCATCAGTGATGTCAAAGAAGACCTGAGTATCAGTGGCTGGGACAAGTGCGCCAAGAATACTGTAGAAAAAGATGTTAATCGCGCGCGTGAGAATAATGATAATGCCAAGAAACTCTATTATGAGTACCACTATAATAAACAGGCCAAGGAGAACGGCAACAAAGCGATTATACTGCCCATAGCCCACAACCACTATGAAGAGTTTGTGGAAATGGTTGACCGTATCCGCGAGGTACTTCTCTGCAAGGTAGAGCGCCTTCATATAGCCATAGAATGTAATCCATCTTCCAACCTCCGTATAGGTGAGATGACCAGTTATATAGAGCATCCTATTTTCAGATTTAATAACTTTGGTCTGAACACCCCTTATCCACCTCACGAGATAAGCGTCTCTATAAATACCGACGATTCTGGCGTGTTTGCTACGTCCTTAGAGCGTGAATACGCTCTGATGGGGATTGCCTTGGAAAAGACAGACAATCCACAATTCAAGAATACTCCCAGAGCCGTAAAAGAATGGCTGAACAGGGTGCGGAAGATGTCGGTTGAGCAGAGGTTTGTGAAGGATATTTAGAGTGGTAAACTTAATACAGGCATTATTCTTTCATCAAGGATATTCAGATGATATCATGTACAGTGTTGAGAAAGAACATGAAGTATGTTGGGGTGGAGATCTGATAGTTTAGAGTGTAGAGTTTAGAGACAGTTAAAAGCTAATGGTTATTACAACAAAGGAGATACTGGATGAATTAACTGCTAAGGCCAAGGAGAATCCTAGATTGCGTTGCAATCTGGATATGCGCAATTCTACAGAAGACCAGTCGCAACGAATGCTGAATGCCTTGGAGCCAGGGACTGTGATGCCAATACACAGGCATAAGGGTTCTTCTGAGACGTGTATCTGCATCCGTGGGCATTTTGAGGAATATTTCTAAGATGAGAATGGCATTCTCACTGATACCATAGATATGGTGCCATGAGGAGTGGTGCTGAATATCGAGAAAGGACAGTGGCATAGCTTGAAGTGTCTGGAAAGCGGGACGGTGCTGTGTGAGGCGAAGGATGGGTCGTATCAGCCATTATCTCCCGAAGATATAATGGAGGTTTAAGGCGTTTAAGTGTTTAAGAAATGTTGAATATTGGCGAATTCCGAATATCTAGCCATTTAGATGAGAAATTATTCGTATTTTTGCAAATTAATAAACATTGATTTGAAACGATGATAACTTCTACAATAATAAAGGGATTCGGACCGGTGAGGGATTTTCAATGGAACGGCACCGGCAGAATAAACCTGGTAATAGGACCCAATAAGTCGGGTAAGACATATCTACTGAAGGCTCTCTACTCAGCCGTCAAAACGGTGGAGGCATATAAACGTGGCAAGGAAGTGAGACGCGATGCTGAGATTCTGTTTGACAAGTTGTACTGGACCTATCAGCCGGACCAGCTAGGGAAGCTCGTTTCTACCGGCAGCAAGGCGGTGGAGTTTGCCATGAGTATGGAGGGGAATCAAGACTTCGCGTATTCTTTCGGTCCGTCAGCCAATAAGCAGGTGACAGTGACAAAGAATACCTGCCAGCCACGACCGCAGAACTCCATCTTCTTGCCGGCCAAAGAGATTATATCTTTGCAGCAGATTATTATTAGGGTGAGAGATGACTATAAGGAGTTCGGTTTCGATGACACTTATTATGACCTTGCAAAGGCTTTAACACCTAGTGTCAAGGGACGAAATTATAAGGAATTCTCTGTGTCTAGAATGGCGTTGGAGAGTGCTATCGGTGGCCATATAGAGTATGATTTGGAGCGGAAGGAATGGGTGTTCCGTGAGGGAAAGCAGACTATCAGTATAGCTATGGCATCGGAAGGTGTAAAGAAGCTCTCCATCCTGGATGCCTTGTTGGGAAATCACTATCTCTCAAAAGGCTCTATTATATTCATTGACGAGCCTGAGTGTGCGTTGCACCCTAGGCTGGTGTCGCAATTGATGGATATTATAGCAGAACTGACGAAAGCTGGGTTGCAGTTTTTCATTGCTTCGCATTCATACTTTGTAATTAAGAAACTGTATCTGCTGGCTCACCAAAAGAATCTGTCGATTCCTGTGGTTTCGTTTGATGAGAACGGCGGTTGGCGAACTTCTGACCTTCGCAAAGAGATGCCCGAGAATCCTATTGTGGAGGAATCGATAAGGCTTTACACCGAAGAAATCAATCTTTAAAATGAGAAGTGGTTTATGGTGACATTTGAAGAGTCAGGAATGACTTTCTCATTTGAGGAGAGCGATATTTTCTACATTGAGAAGTCGGAGCGTTTCAGCACGATTGAAGGTGCAAAGCCATGTGAGTGTGTGGTACTGCACGATGGCAAGGTGTCTTTGATAGAAGCCAAAAGTTCGACTCCCCGTCCAGAGAATGCGGAGCAGTTTTTGACATTTGTAGGCGAAATAGCACAAAAGTTTAATGACAGTTATACATATTACAATGCCGCCCACCAGAAACGTCAGCAACCGGATGAGGTTTCGCACAATCAACAGTCGATACCGTTAGCCCGACAGAATTATGAGTTTTGTCTTATTATCAATGGACACCCACGTGAATGGTTGTCACCTGTACTTGATCAGTTGAAGAAGACAATGAAGAAGTCGCTGAAATTGTGGGGATTTGACGATGCTTGTGTGAAGGTGTTGAATGAACAAGGGGCATTAAGTAAAGGACTGATTGCAAAAATAGGATGACTGAAGGATTGCTCAATAAACTTTTGATGACAGCGGCACCCTCGGGATATGAGGGGGCGGTACAGGTTGTGTTCAGAGAGTACATCGCTCCCTTCGTGACTTGCACAGAGACGGACACGATGGGGAATGTGATAGCCGTAAAACCAGGTCCAGAGGGATGCCCGAAGGTGATGCTGACGGCGCATTGCGACGAAATAGGATTTCTGGTGAGCAATATTGATGACAACGGGTTCCTTTATGTGCAGGAAATAGGCGGCATAGACACCGAACTGCTGCCTGGACGGAAAGTGGAGATACACACAGCGAAAGGTACAGTGAACGGCATCTTCGGGAAAAAAGCCATTCACCTGACAAGAGGAGAGGAGAAAAAGAAACTGGAAATCAGCGATGTGTGGCTGGACATAACGGCAAGTGACAAGAAGGATGCGGAGGATAAAGTGCAGATAGGAGACTATGTGACTTTTGCCAAAGATGCCGTATTCCACAACAACGGGATGGTGGTTAGTCCTTCAACAGATGACCGCATAGGTGTGTGGACACTGATAGAGACGGCACGGCAGCTGAGCGGTGAGGAACTGGGATGCAGCGTGTACTTTGTGTCCACCTGCCAAGAAGAGTTGGGCGCACGTGGTGCTAAGACGGCAGCAGACTATATACACCCCGACGTAGGCATAGCGATAGACGTGACCCATGCAACGGACTATCCCACGGCAGACACCAAGTTGACGGGCCTTATTGGGATAGGAAAAGGGCCAGTGATAACGATGGGGCCCAATATTAACCAGGAGGTTTGTCGGGGACTGAAAACGGCTACGGGAGAGGAAAGCGTGCAGTATGAAGCTATAGCCCGTCCCACAGGAACTGATGCCAACGTGATGCAATTGAGCAGCTGTGGTGTAAAGACGGGGCTGGTGAGCATCCCCTGCCGCTATATGCATACGCCCTATGAGGTGGTAAGTATAGAAGATGCGCGGGGGACAGCCAAACTGTTGGCAAATTATGTGAAATCACTTAAAATGTGACTATATAGTAACAAATTGTTTAATTTAAATTTTTTTCACCATGGAAGAAAGAATTGTATTGACCTGGACTGAGAAGGAGTCCAACGAGACGGCTCGTATGGGAGCAATGTACTGCTTCAAGAGCTGCGATGTGAACAGAAACTAAGGCTTCTGGGAACAAAAAACGAGTCTGTGTCGGACGGTGCACAATCCGACACAGACTTTTATCCGTTATTATAGAAGATGAAACAACTGCAGCGTGAGATAGGGATGGGGGATGTGCTCCACTTCCCGAAAGACATAGCATACCTGCACTACGAGGACAGGATTGTGGCCGTGGCCGTGGAGACGGCCAACTGGATAGTGCTGCCATCGGTGAGCAGCAAGGAATACTTGGAAGAACTATGTGCAGGAAAGACCGTTGGGGAGGTGATGGGGCTGATAGAGAATGCAGGAGAGAAACGACTCTTCCTTAAGCTGCTGACGGCCATCATGGCGCGGCAGTTTGCCGGGCTGGATGAAGTTCCTGAACCCGAGTATGTTGCAGGTCACAAGATGCTGAACATCTATCTGACAAATGCCTGTAACCTGAGATGCTCGCATTGTTTTATGAAAGCGGGCAAGCGGCTTGCGAACGAGTTGACGACAGACGAGTGGGTAAGTGTGCTGAGGGATTTTAAGGAATGCGGGGGGACAGCCGTGACCTTAACAGGCGGTGAACCGACGATGCATCCCGGGTTCAGAACCATTGTAGAAAGTGCCTATGGGATGGGACTGCAACTGACTGTGCTGACTAACGGCATCTTGTGGAATGACGAACTGATAGATGAACTGTCGCCCTGTATGGCAGAAGTGCAGATTAGCATTGACGGTGTGGACGACGCCTCGAATGCCAAGATACGGCAAGTTGGGATATTTGAGACGCTGGTGAGGAATGTAATACGCTTTTCGAGAAACGGCATGAGGGTATCGGTCGCCACCACTTTTACGAATGACAATATAGACGCTGCGGAGCACTATGCAGAGCTGGTGAACCGCATTAATGAGGAGACCGACAAAAAGGTCATCTTCAAACTGACCAAGAAAATACTACCCGGAAGGGACACACAATATAGTGAAGAGGAAAACAAGGCTTACGAGGAAAAGATACGACAGGTGGAGGAACTGACGGATGCGAATGCGAAGTATGAGGCTTTTATGGAGGGGCATACGCCTAACCTGATTTCGACCAACTGCGGATTTGGGGGACTCTCGGTAGCAGCAGACGGAGAAGTGTATTTCTGCAACCGCGTGCTGGAGATTGTGTCGCAAGGCAATGTACGGGAACATCCGCTGAGCTATTTCTTGGAATTGGGTGAACAGGCTCACGAGGAGACAGGCATAGCGCACGTGGAGCCATGCAGACGTTGCGTCATCAGAAATGTGTGTGGCGGAGGTTGCCGGATAGATGAATATGACTTCAGAGGACGTACTTGGGAGAAGGGACAGATACTGAAACAAACGAAGTGTGCCTGTCCGAATGAGTATCTGCTGAAGATGATGGTGGAGAGTTACGAGTATAAATATTCATTTTAGATCATGGCGTACAGGATAGCCTGCATATACGTGGAAGAGAAATCCTCGCTCAAAGAGGTGAGGCTGGAGGTGTGCAATGATGGCACATCCACCCAAATTGCTCCGTTTGTGCGTAAGGCTACTGTTGCGGATTTGGCAAAGGACGAGAACAGACTGACACGGGATTTCGCTCTTTTGTTGAATGGATTAGGGTTCGTGTACCAGCCCTTTGTGTTGAAAGGAAGTGTGCTGGAGAACCCTGATGTCGGGGAACTGTTGAAAAGAAATGGGTATAGCTTTATACAGAGTGGCGGAAGCCGGTCGCTGAAGAAGGGAAACCTGCCGCTGATTGTAGGTGGAGCGGGCTTGGATGCAGGAATGCTTTTGAGCGGTACGTTATACATTACGAATCTGGCCAACTGGAAAAGTGGTATTGAGGTGAGGTTGTGTTATCAGGATGCCGTCACGGAGGTACTACCTTATTACAACACATATCCCATAAGAACGGTACAAGGCGGCTATCTGAAACGTGACGCCTGGGCTGAAGAGAGACTCTTGAAGACCTTGCAGCCATATGCTGTAGATGAGAGTGGATGCATTACGTTGGCGAGTTATGATGTGGACTTCCTGAGCGGTTTGGAGACGCAAGGCTGGACAGTGATGTATGCTAAGAAGAAGGCAAAACCATCGAAGTTGCATTTTAGGAGAACATCTTCTGGTATCCAGTGGTTTTCGACCAATGAGGATACGGAAGATGAGATTACAGGAAAACTATTGGAAGCTTATCTGCACGGACGGAATTTCCAGCAGGGACGCGGCGGAGCTGTTTTCTTTTCGGGGTCGAGCGTTGAAAAGCAGGAGGGGGAAGATTTTGCAGCGGTTTATCTGCAGAACAAGAGCCTCGTAGAGAAATACAGAGAAGAAACACTGACGGAAGAAGAGGAAAAGGCCGTCAGGGAAGTGATAGGAAAGGACTTCAAGGCTGTGCTACGCGGGTATCAGTGGGATGGTGTGTATTGGCTGGCCACGATGCGGAAAAAACACTGTGGGTGTATCCTGGCAGACGAGATGGGGCTGGGCAAGACCCTACAGGTATTGGCTCATCTGGCGGCGTGCGGCAATGTACGGACACTAATCGTGGTTCCGACATCACTCGTGAGCAATTGGAATGCAGAGATACGACGGTTCCTGCCATCGTGGGAAGGGCAGGTGGCTCTGAATGAGCGAGAGCCGGTAATGGATAAGCGAGTGCATATCATCTCTTATGAAATGCTGCGGCGTAATATCATTCACTACAAGAACGTGCATTTTGATACACTGGTGCTGGACGAGGCACAGGTGCTGAAGAATGACGGCACGCAGCGGCACAAGGTGATAGCGCAACTGCACTTCAATCATGGGATTGTGATGACGGGCACCCCGATAGAGAATGCCGTAGATGATGTGTGGTCGTACTTCTATATTATTATGCCTGGGATGCGAGCAGTGCACGATCGGCTGAAGAGGATGGCAGAAGGGGAGACCCGATCGGTGGCATTTCTGAAGATTTCGTCGAAGTTGTTGAATCCGTTTATATTGCGGAGAACGAAGAAGGAATATCTAAAAGAGCTGCCAGAGTGCGTGGAGCGGAATATCTACTTGGCACTGGACAAAGAAGAACAAGCGACGTATGACCGTGTGCAGAAGATATTCGGAAAGGCATTGCGGGACGGCACAAGCGGACGGGTGACGAGTATTGCTCTGGAGGCTCTGCTGAGGTTGAGGCAGACCTGTGTGTCGGTGAACCTATTGCCATCGACACTATATAAGGGCGGACGCAGGATGTCGTCGAAGATGGCACTTGTGCTTGGGCAGATAGGACAACTGGGGGAGGATGATAAGCTGATAGTATTTTCGCAGTTTGTGCAGGCACTGGAAGAGTTGGAGGAGTATCTGAAGGAATATGGTATTCCTTATGTTTGCTTGTATGGTACGACAAGTGACCGAGAGTCTCCTGTGGCTGCGTTCCAGGAGGATACCACCGTGAAGGTGTTCTTATTGAGCATCAAGGCAGGTGGCGTGGGGTTGAATCTGACGGCGGCAGACTATGTATTGCTGCTGGACGATTGGTGGAACCCCGCCGTGGAAGTGCAGGCTTTTTCGAGGGCTCATCGAATAGGACAGAAACGGAACGTGGAAGTGATACGACTGGTATGCAAAGACACCGTAGAAGAAAAAATTCTGGCTCTGCAGCAGAGCAAACAGCAGACTGCGGATGTATTTAGTCTGAATAGCGGGAAACTGACGGCAGAGGAGCTTAAGATGCTGGTGGAGAGATGAGATGACGCAAGACGAGACTCAGTTTGTGGAGACAGCACGTTTTAGGATGTGTCCTCGTGAGAAGGTGTACGGAATTCAGGTGCCCAAGGGAGCTTGGCACTCGATAGAGGTGCATGAGGTTTCTACTATCTTTGAGGCTAAGGATGGGGCTTATGGGAGGTGATAGGATCTTGGGATTGCTTATCGGCCTTGATGTCGGACTTTTGATTAGTGTTAAATCGGTCGTTATTGGGCATCGGACAAAAAAAGGCTAGTTATTAAGATACAGAACTATAACTTCTCAAGACATTCTTAAGACTCGCGATGCTCGAATAAGCGGCAGAGCCGCGCGGAATGAGCGATCAGAGTTCTAGGCCATCAGTCGTTGGATGATAAGTGCCATCGGTTTATTAATGCAGTTGAGCCAGGGACTGTGGTACCCATCCATCGACATCCAACATAGGATGAGTCTTTCGTTATCCTGCGAGGCAAGGTTAGAGTGACTACTCACAATGATGATGGCTCTATCATAGAAGATGTGGTGTTGAGTCAAGAGAGTGGGTGCTATGGGGTTGACATCCCTAAGGGTGTGTGGCATATGGTGGAGTCGTTGGAGTTGGGGAGTGTTATCTTTGAGTGCAAGGCGGGGCCGTTTGTGGAGCATGAAATAGATGGTATTCTTGAAGTGCCTGCGAGATGAAGAAGGCGTTGAAAACTCTATGGCTGTTCTGAGTATATGATTCAAAAGTAATAATATGACAGTAAAAGGTTTTTTCAAAGGTATCGGCCAGTTTTTCCGTTACCTTTTCCTCACGCCCGCGGGCGGCAGCAAGCGCCGTGCAGAGCAGCAGGCGTATGAGGAGCAGTTGGATGAGGCAATGAAGCGCGTGCAGGCGGAGAAGGGACGTTAATTTGAGCATATCCCGACTTGGTACGCTAATCGGCATCGGCCTAAAGCGAACTATCGTTGCTTTGCACTAGCGTATTAATCGGCTTATATAGAGAATGCACTTAAACTCGATGGTGGCGCTGAATCGTCCGTTCCATAACTTTACGGAAGAGGATGCGGTGGTGGATGGAAAGAAGGTGTACATAATGCGTCCGTGTATGATTCACGGTCCTGGCAACAAGGGTAATCTGAACTTGCTGTATGGTGTGGTGAGCAAAGGAATTCCCTGGCCGCTGGGTGCCTTTGAGAACAGGCGTTCGTTCACGAGCATCGGAAACCTGCAGGAGGTGATCAAGGGCCTCCTGACCAAGGATGCCCCCAGCGGCATCTATCACATGGGCGATGATGAAGCACTATCCACCAACGAACTGATAGAGGTGATATGCAGTGCCCTGGGCAAGAAGACGCATATCTGGCGCATCCCCCGCGGCCTGATGAACGGAGCCGCGCGCCTGGGCGACTGGCTCCACCTGCCCCTGAACAGTATACGAATGCAGAAGTTGACCGAGAACTATGTGGTGTCAAATGCTAAGATCAAGGCGGCCCTGGGGATGACGGCTATGCCGGTGCGGGCTGTGGATGGGCTTCGGGGGACTATTGAGAGCTTTGCTGGGAAATAGTTTACTGCTTACGGGTTACTGCTTAGGGTTTGGGGTTATGACTGATTCAATGTTGAAAGAAAGACTGCAAGCGTTTATTGAGTGTGAAGGAATATCATGCTCCTTCGATCCGGAATTGATTACTCCAGAGTATGTGTACAGGATGTGGGGAGAGCTCAATGATTGCCAGAATAAAAGGTTTTCACAATGAAAGATACTATAACAATCGATAATGAGACCTTCTATACAGATTATGAGATTCCAGATGATAATTCTATCATTTGGCGTTTTCTGGATTTGGCTAAGTTCATCTCGTTGTTGAAAGAGAATGCCCTTTTTATGACACGGGCTGATAAGTTTGAAGATCAGTTTGAAGGTGCAGTATGCGCAATTGAGGATTCGGATAAATATGATGAGGCTTTGATTGAGTATTATTCAGAATGTCTTGAAGGAAAACCGGTTAGTGAAGAACTGATAAAGAATGAGCACTACGCCATCCAAATGATAAGGAAGAACTCGTTTTTGAGTTGTTGGTTTGAGGGTTCTTACGAATCTATTGCCATGTGGCGGTTGTATGCCTCGGGTAAGGATGCAAAAGGTGTCGCCATCAAAACTACGATTGGGCGGCTAAAAAAGGCTATCGGTCGTTATGTTGAGATAGGCAGAGTGGATTATATAGACTATTCAAGAGAATGGCCTAACGCGAATGAGGCACTATGGAGGAAAAGATTGTCGTTTGACTATGAACATGAAGTGCGAGTAAGAATTATCACTGAGGGTGGATTGAGTCCTACTCCTCCTGAGTATATGATGCTCCCAGTGAATTTGGATGAAATGATAGAGTCTGTATTTGTGTCGCCCATGGCAGAATCATGGTTCAAGGATGTGGTTGTTGACGTACTGAAGAAATACGGGTTGGACAAACAGGTGTTTCATTCCGCTCTGGATGACAGGGCGTTGTATTAGAGTGGTGAAGAGAGAAAGTAAGATGAATTATGTTGACCATTGAGTATATCCCTATGCATTATTACGATGCTATCATCATCCACTTTACGGATGACGATGGCAATCCACATAATATTATTGTGGACGGCGGTGAAATCAACTCAGCAAAATATTGCTATACCGACCGGCTGAAGGGGAAACTGGAGGAGATCTTCAACAATGGAGAAAGTATAGACCTCTGGGTGATAACCCACATAGACAATGACCACATAGGAGGTCTATATAACTTCATCAACGACAAGGAATTCTTCGAAAGTCACCATCAGCAATTGAAAGAGGTATGGATGAACTATGGCGGCAAAGGAGACTATGACGTGCAACGTGACGGGACAATAGGATACAGCAGCGGAAAGAAACTGCGCGATGTGTTACGGGAAAAGAAAGTCAATGTGAGAGAAGGCATCATAGCAGGACATTCCGCCACCTTTGCAAATGTAGAGATAACAGTCGTAGCTCCCGATGCAGACACATACGACCGCTATATGAAATGGTGGAATGGCAAAGAATTCAAAGAAATGGTGGAGACCACTGACGGACTGGTTTCTGGCGGCGAATGGGACTATGAAACAGCATTCAAAGACTTTGACCTGAAACACTACGAGGAAGACAAGGATGTGAAGAACAACAGCAGCATTGCCTTTGTGCTGACGTATGAGAAGCACAGAATTCTCTTTGCAGCGGACTCTAGCTCCTCTATACTGATGAAGGGATTGAATGCGGCAAACTTGGAGAAGGATGGAAAGGTGAAATTAGACCTGATGCATATGCCGCACCACGGCAGTAGTCGTAACACCTCCTATCGATTCTTGGAAGCCATAGACAGCCCCAAATATGTTATCACCGGCAATGGAGAAAACCGGTATAAACTGCCCGACAAAGAAACCATTGCACGGTTGAATGCAGCGAACCCGGAAGGATGTGAACTGCATTTCACGGTAATGAACAGCAAACTGCAAGAGATTTTTGAGGGAGAAAACGGTCACCATCTTACTGTCTGTGAGGGTGCTACATTTACGTTTGAAGCGAATGAATAAGGATTTCGACTATTCGGTGAAACTGAAAGCCAGCGATACAGGAAGTGCTGTCTTGATAAAACAAGACGGCGCTTACTACCTATTGACAGCCGCCCACGTGTGCGAAGGGCAGGCGGAGGGAGGTGCCGTGAAGATAACCAGCGTTGACGGCACTGAATGCGTGTATGGCGGACTGGAGCGTGTCTTATCCCCAAGCAAAGGCGGAGCAGATGTGTGTGTGATGAAACTGCCGGAGGATTTGGCCATCAGCATTGCACAGCAGGTGAAGTGTGCTACCTTTGAGGGGTCTGGCTATCCGTGTGAGATAGACGGTTTTCCGGTGAATGCCAGCGATAAGAAACTCAGGATAGAGACCGGCTGTAAGATAGCCAAAGAGACTGAGGTTGGCGACGGACTCTATGTGGAGTTGGAACAGCAACGCACGGACGGTCTGAAGATTGAGGATGTGAAAGGCGGTTTTTCTGGATCGGGCGTGTTTGTGGACTCGAACGGTGAGAAGTACCTTATTGGAATAGTATATAGGGTGGAAGAAACCAGGAACTTGTTTATTGGATGGAAGATGCAGAAGATAAACGAAATTCTGAAAGGTAAGGGCTGGACAGAAATACCGCTGATACCCATTGAGTTGAGACAGCATGTGATAGAGCAGTATAACAACCTGATACGGAATTCGGAGTTTGTGCTCAAACGCATCAAGACCAAAATCGTCGGGCAGGTGCAGATAGCACGGGAGAGCTATAAGACACGGATTGAAACTGCCATTGCGGAAAACAGAATTGTCATTATCACAGGGGAAGCCGGCATAGGCAAGTCTGCGCTGGCGAAAGATGTGCTGTCGAACCCGGGGTACAAGTCGGTGGCAGTTGTGGGTGATGACTTGGACGAGGACAACGAACGTAGCATTCTGGACCACTGGAAAATTAGCCACAAGTTGCAAGACCTGTACAAATCGCCCATTTGGGGTGAGGGAGCAAAGGTGTTGTTGATAGAGAGTGCGGAGCGCATGTTGAATGGTAACACGGACACGGCCATCGTATTTGTGGAAGACCTGATGAACGAAACCCCGGACCTGAAGGTGGTATTCACCATCAGGAAAAATGCCCTCAACCTTTTCAGGGTGGTTTTGCAGGGTAACGGCATCTATGTGCCGGAAAAGAGTGTGATAGAGGTGGGCGCACTGGATGACGAAGAACTGAAACAGGTGGAAGAGGCCGTGCCCAGCGTGAAGCCCTATATGGACACGGACAAGACCCGCGATATACTGCGGAATCCGTTCTACCTGAACCAAGCCTGTTCGATAGCAACCACGCAGGAAATTAGCAACTTGAAGGGAAGCGAGTTAAAGGATATGCTCTGCCGTCAGATTGTAGTAGGCAGCAAGCACGATGCACGGATGGCAGCGCAGCGGATTCAAGCACTGATAGAAGCGGCGAGGCGTACAGCTGCGGTGGGTATGAACCTGGTGAAGTGTGAGATGACGGAAGCTGTGACAGCACTGGCCAACGATGACGTGTTGGTGGGTGATGTCCAGACAGGCTACCTGCGTCCCGGACATGACATACTGACCGACTGGGGCCTCTACTGCTATATTGATGAACTCTACAAGAGCGTGGAAGCAGGGCAGATTGCGTTGGCAGCATTCTATGAGCAACTGGACAAGAATGTTGCCTCTAGGAATATGCTGAAGCAGTATGTGGAAACGCATATTGCGGAAGATTCTAGGGGGCTTGATGCCTTTGTGGCAGAAAGCCTTTCTCTTAAGGTGGAGGACTACTTCTATGATGACCTTATGTATGCCATTCTGATATCAGAGGGAGGGGCATCTTTCCTGACTTCTATTAAACCTACCTTGCTGGCGAACAGAGGACTGCTATTGAGACGAATGGCCAATGCGCTGTCGTATATGTTCAGGAAAGTGGACTGGGAAATCAAGGAGTGGCTGACGAAGAATGGCATGATGGAAGAAGGCAGAAAAGTGAGAAATTCGGACTTTATCGTACCGACAGGTAAGGGGTGGTACACCTTTGTGACTTTCCTCTATGAGAACCGGGATGCCTTCTATGCTGCAAGAGAAGTGATGATACCGCTGTTGTTGCAATGTGAGCTGGTAAGGCTGACACGGGAAGAAGCTCCCAACCTGAAGAATTATGTATTTGAGATACTGGCAGAAGATGCGGACAAGTTGTTTTCTGACGACGATTTATACGGGAAGGCAGATAAGGAAGTGATACGGCTGCTATTTAAATGGATGGACGAGAACCCGGAGCTTGTGAAGTCGTGGGTAGAGCGAGCAATTGCGTCGGACTCTTATAAATACAAAGAGGTGAAGGAATTCCTGCTGTTGAGTGAAGGACTTGAGACCAAGGGATTTATTCATACCTATCCCGAACTGTATAAAGCACTTGTCAGGAAAGAGTGGCTGAATGAAGAAGGGATTGTTAGGGATTACTACCCGATGATACACCAGTCGAGCGGCGTGACAACGACCTACAAATGCTTCTTCTATGCCCATGCAGCAGATGCCATTGTGTTTCTCTGCGAACTACTGAACTATGACATTGAAAAGAAGAAAGGAGACAGGAGACACCAGTTACAAGAAGTGAAGGTGACGGTGGATGGTAATGAGAAAGTATTGTTGGGCGATGACAGACTGTGGAGAGATTATAGAGGTCAGAACTATGAGTCACACGTGAGGGAGAGCTTGCTGATGACCTTTGAGAAATGGCTGATGGACTCCATCAACAACCATATCAACAAGGCCAAGTATGCGTTGGACAAGGATACGCTGCTGGCTGTGTTTGACATCGTTTTCCACAGGTGTGTGAACGTCAGTGCCTGGGGCGTATTGGCGAGTGTGGCGACCAGATTCCCTGTGTTTGTGGGGATGAAGGCGATGCCCATCTACAGTTGCAGAACATTTATCATGTGGGACAAGACGCGATTCAGCACGGAACTGATGCGTCCAATGATAAGTCCGCTCGCTTCGCAAGCCGTAAGGAAAGAAGTGGCTGTGAGCTATGATTTGCCTCACCGGAAGAAGGATCTGGAGGAGGTGATATTGAGGATGTCGATGACCGAGGGCTTTGCTGAGGAGTTTAGAAAGCTGGTGAAGCATCTGAAAGAGACAGCCAGCAACTATATGGAAAAGGTGTCAGCCGGACGGATGGATATAGAACAGTACAAGATAGTTGGAAAAACGGAAGAGGGATATCTGTTGAAAGGGAGTCCGTCGGAAGATATTAAGGAGGAGGCAGAGGAACACGAGGTATTGCAAAAGCAGTTTAATAGTCTGATGGAGACCGCCAACCGTTGCAGGACACGCTATGATGACGAAACGCTCGATGTGGCGGAATGGCGAGAGATATACCATTTGCATAAAGACCAAGATGGAATGATGAGCGCGAAGGGGCTGGTGGCAGCACTTGGCGTGAAGAAGTATTGGGATGAGTTGGACAGGAAAGAGCGGAAGTGGTGCAGGAAAGAGATATTTGAAGAGACCATTCGGTATGCCACGAGCGGGCAGTATCAGGTGTATTCGGAATATAGCAGCGATGGGCTGGTGTATCTGTTGGATAAAGAACCGAAGGATAAGGATGTGATTACTGCTACGTGGGGTCTGATGGATGCTATAGAGGAAAATGACAGTATGTTTGTGCGTTTTGAGGGTTCATTCAAGACGTTGATTTGGGGCAGGCATCGTGATTTGGCAGAAAAGATAACCTTGCAATATCTCACAGACGGAGAGAACAGGAGGGATGATGTGGATAAGTTTGCCCACGTTTGTAAACTACTGCCAACGGATGTTGAGAATAAAGATATCGACGAGATGGCAGAGGTCTATTGCAAGCAGTATTTTGGGCAATGGACGGATGAGAATATAAACAGGTATGCAAAGATTTGGAATACGCGGATAGATACGTTTTGTGCCGAGTATATGATTGCCAAGCCGGAAAAGCGGAGGAAGTTTATCGAGGATGTTTGGCTGGTATCGGGCAAGGGTGTAGCATCGTGGAGACACGGCATGAGCGAGAATCCGATTACTTCGGTATTTAGTCACTATTGCTATGTGGCCACGAAAGAGAATCGGGAGAAATTTTGGGCTTTGTGGGAAGTGATGTTTGCGTGGTACAAGGAGAATAAGACGGGGGCTGTGTTGCCTTCTCTGATGCTGAACTTTGAATTGATGCGGGTGGACTTGCTGAATGACTGGGAAGTGATGGAAGGAAGCGGTGAGCATGTTAATAAACTGCTGCGAGAGTTGACATCGGAAGGGCTGCCGTATCTGTCGCGGCTTGTGTGCCGGACTGGATTCAAGAGTCTTATGCCGGAGAGTTTGAGATATATTGACAAGGAATTGCTCCGAGCGAGTGCAATGGATAGGAAGTCGCTGCGCCACTGGCAGGATGCTGTGGAGGATTTGTATGATGATGCGAAGACGCGAGATACCATCAAGCGGGATAAGGAGTTGTGCACTGCGTATGTTGTGGTGCTGAACGGGCTTATCTCGAATGGCTCTGCGATAGCATATATGATTAGGGATTATTATGTATAGACTATGAACAGTTATATTATTTATTTAATTATTGCCGCCATGCTGGTGGCGGCGGAGTTGGTTTATTTTAAGATTGCGGATAAGTGCAATATCATCGACAAACCGAATGAGAGAAGTAGCCACTCGACTATTGTGTTGAGAGGAGGTGGCGTCATATTCAGTTTGTCAATGGTAGTATGGGCCATCCTTATGGTGATTCAAGGGAATGCTATTGCACAGTATCTGCCGTTCTTGTGTGGCCTGGTGCTGATTTGTGGCATTAGCTTCTGGGATGATGTGAAGTCATTACCGGATAGCCTGCGTATGGCTGTCCAGATTATTTCCATTCTCCTTATGTTTTGGAGTATGGGCCTGTACACTACCGCGGATAGTTGGCTCTGGAAAGCGGTAATCGTTGTTGTGGCGCTGTTCTTCTGTGTGGGGGCTACCAACTTTATCAATTTTATGGATGGCATTAACGGGATTACGGCGGCTTATTCGTTTGCCATGTTGTTACCTATTCTGTTGATGAATCGTGGGCTAGGGTTCATAGAAGAATCCTATCTGATAGTTGCCATCCTTGGTGTTATAGTATTTAGCATCTTCAATTTCAGGCCCAAGGGAAAGGCGAAGTGTTTTGCCGGGGATGTGGGAAGCATTGGTATCGCGTTTATCATCCTGTTTGCACTGGGAAGGTTGATGCTTGCCACTAAGGATGTGACCTACATAGTTTTCTTCCTTGTTTACGGAATTGACGGTAGCTTAACAATCTTCCACAGGATTATGCTCCACGAGAACTTGGGGCAGGCACATCGCAAGCACGCATACCAGCTGATGGCCAACGAGCTGGGGATGAGTCACGTGGTGGTGAGCTTGCTGTATATGGCTATACAGTTGGTGGTGAGCCTAGGCTTTATATATCTATGCCCCAATACCATTCTTGCGCATTGGATTTATCTGGTGGCAGCGGGAATTGTGCTGGCAGGTGCGTATGTGGTGTTTATGAAGAAGTATTATCATCTTCACGAAGATTATTTGGCTTCGCTGAAGAAGTAATCAAGATTTAGAGAATTATGAAAATTACTCAGGCTGTATTGGACCAATTAACTGAACAAGCTAAGGCGAGTCCTCGGCTTAGAATGAACTTGGATTTGCGCAATTCGGACGAAGACCAGAGTCAGCGGATGCTGAATGCTATTGAGCCGGGGAGTCCGCTGCCCATACATCGGCATAGACATACTTCTGAAACTGTGGTTTGCCTTCGTGGACGGTTGGTATGGGAGTATTATGATGAACTGGAGAGGATATGCACTGAAAGGATTGAGCTTTCGCCCAATGGGCAGGTGGTGGCCTTGAACATTCCGGCGGGTCAGTGGCATACGGTTAGGGCTCTTGAATCAGGCTCCGTGATTCTGGAAATGAAGGAGGGGGCGTATGAACCATTAGGGGAGGAAGATATTCTGGCGTTATGACGCAGGATGAAAGATGGAAAGCAAAGTACAATGAAATAATGGCCTTCATGGCGGAGAACCATCGGAGGCCATCGAAGTATTATTTGGAGGAGAGGAATAACTGGAATTGGATGCGCCACCAGCAAAAACTGATGGGTAAGGGTGAAATGAAAGAGGAGAGAGTGGTGTTGTTTGAGAAATTGCTAGATTTGTGTGGGGAGTATAGGAGGGTTAATCAGTGGAAATAGAAAAATATGACTGAAAGGATTATACAACAATACGGGGATAAATCCATCTATATAGAGAAGCAAAATGGCAACATCTATATGGGTGAGTATGTAGAAGAGGCCGTCTCTGCATTTAGAGATGGATCTTTTGAATTATATGAGTATGCCCCAAAAATCAAGCCTTCCATCCCTAGATTAGAAGTTGGCCAAATAAAGGAATGGATTGAAAAAGAAGCATCCACTGAGAAAACTTCCAGGTTAGCTTTGCTTTACGGAAAAGCTGGTATAGGAAAATCTGTGGTTATGCACGACCTGTTGGTAGAACTTCAGGCGAATCCTGAATACCAACTGCTTGGATTGAAGTCTGATCAGGTGGAGTTCGTTGATACTGATGACTTGGGAAAAAAGCTTCATCTAGCAAAGCCAATAGAGGTTGTCATTGGAGAACTAGCACAGCAGTATAAACGCGTGATACTCCTGATAGACCAGATAGATGCTTTGTCACTTTCCCTATCTTCCAATCGTACTCCTTTGCGTTCGTTGCTCAAATTGATAAGTAGGGTTATAATCATCCCACATGTTAGAGTGGTGATTTCTTGTAGGCCTTATGACCTGGAATACGATCCATTGCTTGACCAATTACAGGTAAAACATAAATGGGAACTGAAAGAACTACCCAAAGAAAAGGTTGAAGAGATACTAAAAGAGAATCACAGAGACGAACACCTCAGTGACCGACTGCTGAGATTTTTAGGGAATCCGCTACATCTGTATTTGTATTTGAAAGTGGACTACCGGCAAGAACAGATGACTGATCCTCTGTCAACAGACCTGCTTTATCATCAATTGTGGAGTAAGTATATTGCGGATGACAGCGAACGCAAAGTAGATAAGGATAGATTGCTGGCACTGTTGGATACTCTGGCAACGGCGATGTATGAGCGTCAAGAACTGTCAGTACACATCAGGGCTTTTGAGACGGAGTACATTGTTGAACTGAGATACCTGTTTACGTGCGGATGGCTGCTGTTGACGAAAAGCAACCAAATACAGTTCTTCCACCAGACTTTGTTTGATTATGTCTATGCAAGGCGGTTCACAGAGAAAGGAAATAATCTATTAGATAATCTGAAAGGACAGCATCAAGGGCTTTTCTCCAGAGCTGCAGTGAAGAGTATTTTGACATTCCTTCGAGAAAAGAATGCCAAGCAATATATTAACACTATTGAGGAACTTCTTTTTGCGAAGAAGGAGGATGGGGAAGATACTTATCGCTATCACCTGAAATCCCTCGCGCTAAGCAATATGGCTTATTTTGAAATGCCTCTGAAAGAGGAGATTGGCCTGATTGAAAGAAGAGTGTATGACGAAAAGTCCTATATGGATGTAATCTTTGAAACCGTCCATACAGCGGGGTGGTTTCATGCGGTTTGGGACATTATTAAGAAAAAGGGTGGTTGGAAGGCACAGCCGACCACGTATAAAGAGAAGGTGATGCTAATGTGCCAACGAACACTTTGGTCAGATGCCAGAGTCGTATTGGATGAAGTAGAACATTCTTTAGACTACAAAAATGAAGAAGACTGCCAGTTTATTGGGAAACTACTTCAAACATATGAGTTGAACGAGACTGGTGATAAACTTATTGGCTTCTATAATAAGTTAGTGAAGAACAGATGTCCACTTGAATACATTCATTTGCTTAGAAACATTCTGAAGACAAATCCAGACTTTGTATGTGAGGAGTTCAAGGAGAACGCCAGATTACAATTGGCTAAGAAAGAAAAGTCAGGGTTTCATACACTAAGCTATAACCACGAAGAGGAGTCGTTATTTGAAGAACTACTCAAACGGAACCGAGAAAAATGCATTCAACTGCTGGTAGATATACTGACATTGGTTTATGAAGCCACAAAGTATGAAATAGAAGGAGCTGAAATCTATAATTCTTATGAATTCTTCAGTTTCCAAAGGACAAGAGGTGGACACTTCGAGTCGAATTTTTCGGAGGATGCTTTGAATATTATCATAGACGACTTGCTTCAGAATGTGAACAGCGAGCGACCAAAGCAATATCTGAAAGCTTTCAGCCAGAGCAAACACGAGGGTTTTGTGTATATTGCTCTTCTGGTCTATACTGCGCATCCTGAATTGTTCAAGGAAGATGCGTATGATATCCTTAAAAACAGGCGCGTTTTTTCGAATGCTCCATCTTGGGTAGAATATCAGGCTATAGAGGCATTGAAAACCAACTACCCACTATGGACGGATGAACAGAAAAAGAACATCATTGAGATCGCTAACCGCCTTGAGGATAGGGGTGAGAGAAAGCTATATGGGAAAGAGAATATTGAGATGCGCCTACAGTGGGGGCATCCGATACTGGATATAGACTTGCATAAAGGAAAGGCTTTGTATGTGTTGCCAGATGATGACCTGCGCAGACTTTCGCGGGAAGCATATCAGGAGAAGGAAAGGATTAAAAGGAAGTTTAAGAAACAGCGACTGGAGAACGACCTGCCTTCTAAATCTTCTATGCATTCAGGATGGACATCGCTGACTAAGGAACAAGGACTTAAGATGAGTTGCAAGACCTGGCTCAAGTCGATGCTAAAATATACTACCAATCCCATAGCTTGGGATAAGCCATCACTGACAGGTCAGTGCCAGTTGTTCAGAATTGTTGTGCAAGAGAATCCCGACAAGTATTTGGGGCTGATAGATGAGGCTATTGCATGTGACGAGATACAAATAGCTTATCCAGTAGCCGGAATGCAGGGACTAATAGATGCTGGGAGAATAAATGAAGCAGAGCATGTACTAAACGGAATACTTGATGTTATAGGGCACAATCTTAATACCGATGTAAGGGGATTCAGTATCCACTCCCTGTTGTTTGCCGTAGGTGACTGGGTTAAGAGCGGGAATGTGACAGATGACTTGTTCCACTTTTTGTGTGATGCTCTGAAGTATTCTGCAGAGCCAGAGGAAGATAGACACAAAGAGGACAAAGATGTTTATAACGTGGGTATTAACCAGGCTAGAGGAAATGCCGGATATATGTTGGTGGAGTGTGCCAAGGACGAACGTTATGGGAAAGAAATATTTGATACCATAGAGAGCGTGGCAGAGACCGCTTCGGTATATACCAGGGCTGCTATTCTGTTGAACATGGCTGCACTGAACTTCATAGACAAGAACAGAAATGTGGATTTGTTCAAGAAGTTGATGCACGACTACGATGCCAGACTTATGTCGATGCCTGTGCATAACTATAATCCGTTGGTTTATTTCGTGAATTATGCCGTGAAAGAATTGATGGATTTCTTCCAGCACGCGGCTGAATGTCAGGAATGCTATAAGGAACAAGTAATCATTTTATGGCTTGCTTGGATTCGCAATAAGCAAGATAAGCACTTGAAAGCACTGTTAGATTCGATGTGTGACAGCAGTGAGGAAGCAAGGATATCGCTATTACAATTCCTTTACAGACTGGACGAGAAGGTTAACGATGATGCTATCGTTTATATCCTTCGGTTTATGGAACCACAGTTTAATACCCCTGAAATGGGAAGCACATTTGACCACCTTTTCCATAATCTCGACAAATGGCCTGATGAGATGCAGAAACGGATAACAGAAGCATATGTAAACTCACCCGTGAGCAAACATCAAATCAGAGTCTTCGTAGATTATCTGGCTGGTTATGCCATCGAAGATCCTGAACAGACACTAAAATGGCTGGAGAAAATACTAGAGGGGAATACCCCTGAAGACTACTTTATCTGGAATAAGATAGTTGATGTAATTATCCAGTCATATAATGGAATCAAGTCGTTCAATGACAGCAGTTACCAGGATACATTGGAACATGCAATGGATCTTATTGACTCCACGATGAAGAATCCGAATAACAAATACTTGATATCCAACTTCATGAACAAGCTTGACAATGAATAATGAGTATCAAGAGGGGAGGCTGCGACAGTTTTTGATGGATCCTTCGCTTAAGTCTGGTCTATATATGATAGACACTGATCTGGGTGATGAGGATATTGAAGCGGTAATGAGGCAAGCGGGGAATAGTCTGTATGAAAAAATACTTGTTCCCGCTGTCGGAGGCTCGACTTTTGAAATGTTTGTTGCCGGACTCAGTTATAAATGCAATAATCCTGAAATAGATGAGCAAAGAGAACAATGGTTGAGAGCTATAGTGAATGGTCGTGAGCGTGACGTGTTGCTGTTCAACCTGGTTATCCGAATAATGAGGTGTTTATGCACTAAGGAAAGAACTATTCTCCATTTGCAAAGTGAAAAAGATATAACTTCATTCAGTCATAATGAATTGTCAACTCTTCAGACGTCCCTTGCATACCATCAAGTAACGACTGTTATTATCAACAAGGAGCAAAATGGAAAAGTGTCAGACTGTGACGGAATAATTAATAGATTATCAATAAAAGAAAATATAGCATACAGAACAATGGATAGATTGAGTAAGGTACATATTTCGTATAAACACGACTCGGATCATGATGAGGCTGTAGAGTCAATAAAGAGGGGGCTAAAGAAAAATAGTATAGCTTTTTCGATTGATGCCGATGGTATAAAATACCGTGATAACATCGTGGAATATGAGAAGGAAATAGGTGAGTCTGAGAGGGTCATTATTTTTGTAATTAATGACTATTTGAAGTCATTAGACTGTATGTTTGAGATGGTTCAGATGTTCAAGATGGGAAATGTGAAAGAGCGTCTCTTTCCTGTTGTAGATTTGAAAGGTATTCCAAGAAATGGAGACGGATTGAAGACGGTGAAAGTTTACTGGACAAATGAAAAGAACCGAAAACTGGAACAAATGAAGTCTGAGGGCAATTCTGATTTTATGCAGGACGAAACACGGAAGATCAATGATATCCTAAAATACATAGATGAATTTTGGGACTTTCTTGTTCATATAAACACGGGCAATTATGAGAAGATGATTGAGAATGATGCGGCTCTCTTGATGGAAGAACTAAAGAAAACGCTACCCAAATACGAGGCTTCATTCAGTAGTAAGTTCGTTCCTTCCGGAAGTTCTGCTCCGACACCGAGCAGGACTATCATACAGAATGGTGCGAACTCAATATATGTTGAAAACAACAATGGTCCAATTACCTTAGAATCAGTTATGCCTAAAAGGAATAGATTTAGTACGGAAATAAGGTATGCATTTGACAAACCATATATTAAAGTATTTTTCTATGATGATTCTGATGTTACTGTGGCTAAAGATGTCGTAGGGTCGCTAAATAGTGTTATGAGGGTGAATATTACGGAAAGTCAAAGTGCTGCACATCCAGGGAATACACTGACTGTTTACCCGAAACCGATGGCGTCTGCGGATGAATGCGAGTCGGATGTAAATGGAGCACTGAATAGCTATTTCGCGCAGGGAGTGATAGCAGAAAGAAATAAGAGGTAATCAGTAATAGAATAAGGAAGTAGTTGTATGAAATCGATTGATTCTATGTACATCAAAGAAGTGCGCTATGATGATGCTAAATCGGTGTTGTTGGCTATCAATTATGGAGGGGAATTGTATGATGCACTGTCCAATGATTTCATATATCGAGGACACTACTCTGAGAAATATCTACTTCTGCCGTATGCTTTGAGACCGGGCGTGATGGATGCCTTCCATCCAGGAATGGACTATGAGGATGAGAAGGTTTTTATCGCTACTCAACTTGAGATTTCCCAGGTTTTAGGCGAATACCAATTGCTTCAGCGATTCTATAATCTGTGTGACAAGAATGTGTTGAAGGTACCGGATTGTCCCAGACTAAGGGATAGTGTTATCAAGAGTTATGATCTGGAATCTTTCTTTGGTAAAGAGGATTGGCTCCCAAAGGATTTGTGGGAAATAGCTGCCCTGGCACAGCATTACGGGATTCCAACAAGACTGCTGGATTGGACGGCAAATATAAAGACAGCATTATATTTTGCCATAGTCGATTCTATAAAGCCTCTTTCCGTGGAGGAACGATTAGAACGGAATAAGCGATTTTTTCTAAATCGGGGCAAGATGGAAGAGGAGTATTGTGAGATATGGGCGTTGGATACTAAGGTGGTAGTGGCAAAAGAAGGTAAGTTGCCCTTGCAATTGATTCGCCCTCCATATCATGGTAATCCGAATTTGGCTGCACAAGAAGGTGTATTTACATTGTGGCCGATATCAAAACCGCGGCTTCCGATGAAAAAGGATGAGAAATTGGATACAACTTGGCTTAATCAGACGCCGTTGGACGTTTTATTGGTGAAGAAGCTTGAGGAATTGAAAACGGAAGAACGGCCTTATCTGTTTAGGATAGCATTTCCTCAGAGTGCCGCAGTTGAGTTATACAATAATTTGGAGCGAGAAGGGCATACTGCTGCTAAACTCTTTCCCGGTTATGGCGGCGTGGCGAAATCGATTATTGAAGCGGATAGGTTTGGGGGAAGAAAGAGTCAATAGATTCCAATTGATTGAACGATGATTGGTATGGTTTCCTAGAAATATAGTATTGTTTGATACGATTAGATGAAAACCAAAAGAACCTTTATGTCAAGACACCCATATGTTATAAGAGTGAAGGGTAGAATAATATCATTGGGTGGTAATCACTATGCCCAGGGGTATGCTGTATATGGAATTGCTACACTTGATGGTACTATCGGCGATGTGAGAGAATACACGTATGACAAATCAACTCATAGTATTGTTGGTGATTTGATATTGGATGGAACAAAAAGAGTCCCTCCATATGCAATAATGAGTGCTGACGGCGGAATTGCTGATTTGGGTAGTTCTATTGAGTATGTCGTGGATGGGGTGACTCATTATATGCAAATAGACAGAGGAATTACATACCTACCTGGCTACTCTGCTGCTTTAATGTGTTACCATGAGAATATGGAACAAATTAAGTCATCTTTGAGTCTAAAAGTAGATAGTAGAGCTGAATCTGCATATGTGCGTGGCTTGTATGTTGATGCATTTAGTGTAATAGAACTATTTTTAGGGGACTTCTTGTTATGTGGTATTTTTACAGATGACAGTTGTTATGATAGATTGCTCTCTTCAGATTTATTTGATATTAATGATACATCTTCATCACTGGAAATAGAAACAGCAGTATTGAGTAAAATTGAGGAAACTGTCTTTCATAACTTTGATAAAGTAAGGAAATTCTTTAAGAGGATACTAGGTTTTGATCTTCCAGATACTACTTCTTTAGAACGATTGTTGCATAGAAGGCATAATATAGTGCATCGTTTTTCTTATTCAAATATTGATAGAATAAGGCAATGTGTACCACAACGAGAAGATGTACAAAAGTTGATAGAGGAATGTGATTTGTTTGTATCTCAATTAAGAGAAAAGGTACTTGATTAGATGTTGGAATGGATGGCTGATTGATTATTGTTTTAATATAGTTGGCATTGGACAATTGTTCGCGCGATATGCTGGATCAATGGTGTTAGGTTTGGGGTGCTATCTTTCGTTGGTACCGGTTGGAGCGATAGGACCGGTATCTTATTGAGCGCTAGAAGTGGTATCCTATTAGAGACTTAATCATTTTTTTAATTCGTTATAGGAGAAGATCACTGTTTTTTTCTATATTTGTAAAGTCCTTAACCAATTAATCCTTAAAGAATGAGTAAACGTCATAAATAGCTTGAGTTTTTTTGTGTCGACTGGTTATTTTTTCCTAGGATAGAGAAACAAATTATCGCCTAAAAGTGATTATTTAGTGTAATTGGTGGGTTCGGATAGTTGTATGAAAGAATAATAGTATAAATAGTCCTGTAGCTTAATAGTTAGAGCCTCCTTCTTAATTTTTTCGTTAATAAAAAGGACAGAAATGGTTTAAAGGAGAGATTCAAGTGCAATTCTTGGCGGGACTTCAAATTTTAAACAATATGACTCTTTGTATTGGATGGATAAGAAAGTTTTCTGAAACAGAGGAAATATGTTTGGCATCAGACAGTATGTTTACTGGTGGGGGATCTCGATTACCAGTAGCTCCAAAGTTGTTTCCATTGTTACGAGGAGATTGCGCCATAGCGTGTGCTGGTAATACAGGCTATTCAATGCCACTGGTTGAACATATCAATCATGCAATAGAAGTTAATAAACCAATCATAGACCGCTCTTATGATTTCCTCCACTTTGTTCATCTTGTTGAGGACGTTATCAATATTTGTTTGGATAGAGAGAAAGAGATTCAAGAGAACGATCAAGAGGGACCTGATTTTTCTATGATACTTGCAGGCTATTCATGGGTGAAAAAGAAATCACTTCTATATACCATTGGTTTTAATAAAGAATTTAAAAGAATGGAGGCTGTTCCGGCAAAAACAATAATGGGTACTGAAGTTGCGGTAATAGGTAATAACGAATTAATATCTAAGGTTCGTAAAAAAATCTATGATGCTTTTGATGCCGCTCATATAAAAGAAGGTGATTCATTTGGCTTTGAACCTCTCGATGTTTTAACTAATTATATTAATGATCCATCTATAGATTCTGTTGGAGGCCATTTGCAGATGCTCAAGGTATATCCATTTATGAAAGTACTTCCAATTGGCTTTTATTATCCAGAAGACAAAAGAATATATTTTTATGGCCGCCCTCTTCTCAAATACGAAACCTTTCCTTATCCAATATTTGACATGGAAGATAAAACAATCAAGTATATGAAAGTGAATTCAGATCAATTTGAACTGATACATGAGGAGCCAAAGAAGTTGACAAAGTTTAGAAAGAGAGAGATAAAAGATAAATAGGATGATATTATAATACTTAGTTAATACAAGTTTTGAGTCGGGGGTTGTTTTTCTAGTTTCTTGCATTTTGTGATAGTATCGCTCAAACGGTACCATCATAGCGGTCGAAACGGTACCACCGTAGCGGTTCAAACGGTACCAAAAACATTTCGGTTCTGCGAGTTATTGTTTAACCTCGTATGTTTGCAGAAAAGACAATCAATTATGCAGAGATATGGCAAACCGAAATGTAACTATTAACAAGCTGAATAGCTTATCGGCCTGGATGTCGGGATTTGAACTGGTGTTGGGGGTATCGGTCGTTATCGGGCATCGGACTAAGATTGAAGGATAGTTATGAGGATTATTGATGAGGAACTGTTGAATGAGGTTAGTTCAGAGGTTAAGGTGTCACCTCGGTTGCGGATGCGCTCGGCTTGCCGCTTTGCTTGTCAAAGAATTATAACTTCCATCAGTCGCTGGAAGACAAGTGCCATCGGATGCTGAATGCGGTGGAGCCAGGGACTGTGGTGCCTATCCATCGGCACCCAACGAAGGATGAGTCTTTCGTTATCCTGCGAGGCAAGGTTAGGGTGACTACTCACAATGATGATGGCTCTATCATAGAAGATGTGGTGTTGAGTCAAGAGAGTGGCAACTATGGGGTTAACATCCCTTTGTGGCAGTTCTGTTCATACATCTTTGTTCCGCAATGGGGAAGAAAGCCAATAGGAAGTTGATGAATGCTGGATAGTTGAAGGCGTAAAGCTAATATTTGCAGATATGTTGTTGACATTGCTATTGGGTGCATGTGTTATCTATCAGCCTGAAGTAGATGGGGTGAACCCATCTGATCCGGATTACGCCTTCAAAACCGTAATAGAGACCGATGTCAAGAAGGTAACGCCACAGCTGGGAAGTGGTGACTTTTCAGGTATCACTTATCTGGGCGGCACGCGATACGCTGTGGTTGATGACAAGAGGAGCGGTGGCGGAATCTTGCTTGTTGACATAGGTGTGAGCTTGAATGGGAAGGTTCGGACTGTTTCAATGACTATCCCTGAGGGGACAGCATCATCAGATATTAGCATTAAGGACAACGAGGGAGTTGCGTACAGAGCAAACAGTACAGGCCTAGGCACACTGTTTGTGAGTGCTGAGGCAGACCAGTCAATATGTGAGTACGGCCTGAACGGCATACCAACAGGGCGGCAAATGGCAGTCCCCAGCGATATGGCACTGGGCAGCATTAAGAGCAACAGGGGCTTTGAGGCACTGACATACAATGAATACACCGGGTTGTTCTGGACTACTACTGAGGATGTGTTGCTTAACGATGCCCAGACTCCCGGTTTGCTACGGCTGCAGAGTTTTGGGACAGACTTAATGCCTTCCGGCAGATATCTGTATAAGATGGATACACCCACTAAGAGTGAGGCTGAAGCTGAGTCTTACGTGTTTGGCGTGCCTGCTATGGCGGCTCTTGATGACGGGCGCATTATTGTTCTGGAGCGTGAGGTATATGTACCTAAGGGTAGTACTCTCAATAAGATAAGGAAGTCATTCTCTAAGATGAATCTGTATGTTGTGAACCCTACTGATGGTGCATCGGGAATATTGAGAAAGACGCTGATGTACACTTTCACAACCAAACTCACATCGGGTCGATTTGCAGATTATGAAGGGATATGCCTAGGACCGTTAATGCCGGACGGAGGGCGGTCATTGATTTTGATTTCGGATTCTCAGCATGGCGCTGGCGGGGTGGTTAAGGATCTGGTTAAGGTTATCATCTTCCGCTAAGGTGCCATTGGGCGCCATTGGGGACGGTTTCGTTTGGCACCTTTTTATGATTGTATTGGAATATGAAAAGACGTATTAAGATAATGCTGACGGTTATCTCAGTTATGCTTATGCTTGGAGTGGAGACGGCATCGGCACAAATGAGCGATCTCAAGTTTGGTAAGTATGGGGTGGAGAAGATCCGTATCAAGAGCTTGCGCTCTGGTACCGGGCTGGCTTGGGTGATGACGGATAATAGCGGGAAGTCTTTTTATATGAGTGATATAAAGGGCACCGTATATAAGAACGGGAAGCCTTTTGTAACTGGCAAGTGCAAGCCTGTGAAGGTGATTGCAGGCAATAGTAAGGTGACGGTGGATGGTGAGGCTGAGTTTTGCGATGGCGTGTCTTTTACGGATGTGCTTAAGTGTATTAAGCTGGATCCCAAAGAATATAAGATAGACGTCTCTATGACCATATTTAATGCGGATACTATACGAGAGGTGAAAAAAACTGATATTGAGCTGGGGCGGTTGCTGAAGAAACTATAATAGGGGATTGTTGAGCGTTTTTGTGCACCGTTTTGTACATGGGGTAATTTTGTGATTGGATGGTATGGGCATCGGATTATATAAGCTGAGTGATGAAGATTATTGATGAAAAGTTGATGAATGAGGTAAGTGCGCAGGCTAAGGAATCTCCCCGGTTGCGTATGAACTACAACTTTCATCAGAGTCTTGATGAAAAGTGTCACAGATTTCTTAATGCCGTGGAGCCGGGTACAGTGGTGCCTATCCATAGACACCCTACTAAGGATGAGACGTTTGTGCTTTTGCGGGGTAAAGTAAGAGTTACGACATATTATGATGATGGCTCTATCATAGAAGATGTGGTGTTGAGTCAGGAGAGTGGCAACTATGGGGTTGACATGTCTTCGTTCCTCAATGGGGCATAAGAAAAGCCTGACCGAAGCCAGGCTTTCCATCAATGACCAAACTGAACCGCAACTCCCCCAGCACCTACAGCGGCTTCTAACCCAGTTGTATCTGTAATCTTTCCAATCTTGGTATAGCTGTAAGAAGTATTGAAAGTCTTATAGAACACGACCACACAGTTATTACCATACAGGAGAATATCTCCAGCATGAATGGTCCCGGGACAAGAAGCATTGGTGGGTAGAGTAGTATCCAGATACTTGTACTTCTCATTACCGTTAAGTTCCGTCATACTGAAGGTAATAGGAAGAAGAGCGTCAAAAGCCTGAGCTGTTGCGTTGTTGGCAAGTTCTGCATTGAATACACTTCCTCCAATAGTAAGTTTAAATGGAGCATTATTGAGCCCAAATCCAGAGAGCCAGGTCTTTAACTGCTCTGTGGTATAACCATTCAGGCGGGCACCTGTCTTCCACTTAATGGTACTGTAAGTACTTTGAAGTTCCGTTTGAGCGGTTGAGATTCCAGAAGAGCCTGAAGTGCAGAAGGGGATGACTACTTTACCGCTGAAATCATAGGTGTCAAGGAAGGTGAGTACAACACGCGGAACCTTGCCGTACCAGATAGGGAAGCCAAGGAGAACAACATCATAGTCGGTATTGCTTAGTGTAGCATTGATGGCAGGACGTGCTGAAGCCGGACCATACTGCTCCTGATAAGCACGGGTAGAGGAGTCGTAATAATTGTTGTTGTCGCTGGTGTAGGCCTCGGAAGGCGTAATCTGATAGGTGTCAGCACCAAGGATGTCTGCCATTGAAGTGGCAATTACCTGGGTGTTGTTGGTGAAGGAGAAATATGCTACCAGAATCTTCTTGGGACCAAGGGCGGCAGTGGGGGTGCGGTAGATCTTACCAGTTTCAAGCGTCATTGCACTGTTGGCCAGCGTCTTTTGAGTACCATCAATGGGTGTTTCACCATTCAACAGCTGGATAGTGAAACTGTTATACGTACCAGCAGGAACGGGAAAGTAGAAATTCATGGTGGAAGTATGCCAGGAGAGGTTAGTTTTAATGGTTTTGCTTGAGCCTGCCAAGTTTTGGTCTGCTGTGAGTTGAACCGCAGTTGCCTCCGCCGGAACATTAGCATAAGTAATACGGAGTATTGCCGTCTGGTGGGATAAGTTAGCGTGGAAATTGCCACTGCCATCTTGTGAAAGCGTTCCTGCCCAACGGTGACGGAAGTCGCCATCCTTAGTTGATGTATATTCGGTAGGATAAGTGAGAGAGAAGGTGTGTGCACTCTCGTTGTAGTCTTCTGCCACATAAGGGAAGGCAACAGCGGCACCGTCTTCTACGGAGATTCCAACAGGAAGTTCAGCCGTGAAAGTGCCGGTAGTTTCGTTGGTCATGCCTTCAAGGGTAAAGCGGTAATACTTGCCGCTGACTACAACACCAATCTCATCGCCGTTCTCCCAGGAGAAGGAAGCTGAGCCGGAACCGGAATCGTTGATGACAGCACGCGTGGTGGGTTCAGCTAGCTGGACGTTGATAGATACTTTCTCTGTGACAGTCTGAGGCTCAGGGACAACAGGGCTCTCAGGAAGGAGGTCTGCCGTGCAGGATGCTAGGGCTGCCACCAAGAGGGCTGAAAGATATGATAGAAACTGTTTCATAATTCTAACAAGATTTAATAAGATTACATCCAATCACCCCAAGGGTCTGTGTCGCCTTCAAGGGCATTAGGAACTGGAGTACTGTCTTGCCAGACGGATCCGGTAAGAATTTGTTGTTCTGCCCTTAGTTGAATGATGGTTACCTGCGGGCTCTGATACGTTTTCTTCATATTGATACAATTTGTTTGATACGTTTGATGGTGCAAAGTTAGTGATGGATAGTGTTTTAGCACCTACCAATTTTGCTGATTCTTTGGCGTATCTGTGATATTGGTAGATAAAACCGTAATAGTGGTAAGAGAATAGAGCCATGGGAAATGATTTCATATACTTGAATAGAATTGAAACATACTGTGAGTATTGTGGATTTGAAATAAAGCATCCGCTGGTGGCCGTAGTGAACATGGCGGAGGCAAAGAGAAACTATCCGGAATGCAAATTGAACTATGGCTTTTATGCGCTATGGTTAAAGCAAGGTGTGGCCTGTTCGTTGTGCTGCCGTTAGGCTGCACGATGTGCGTGGGGAGCGGAGTAATGTGCCGCGCTGGGGCGCGGGACTTTACGGAGCGGGGAAATTGGTAACAAAAGTGCGGCACAGAATTCCGGAGCAAGTCCGGTCAGTGGCGGTGATTAATGCAGTAGAATTAAGATGATTGCTTTAAAATACAGGGCATGTAAAGAGAAAGATTGCAAATGCAGGGACATAGAAATGTTGCTTGCAGATCAAATATACGCTTCGCCTATAGAAAAACTTAACGACTGTTTTGAAGGGCGGTATACAGATAGTGTTGATAAACAGTTGGACGTAATTGCTGCTAACTTCCATTATGACGTGAGCTCTATTAGGGCGCAGTGGAAGGAATTGAAAAAGACTGTTGAGGGTGTTGGCGTTTATTCTCTAGCTTTATCGGATGGAGGTTATCCTAATAATAAACTGCTATGGTCGCTTTATGCTGGAGAATATACAGGTTTCTGTGCTGCATACGATGTAGATAAGTTGGTACAGAATGAGCAGTTTCCTTGGTTAGTTAATAGGGTAACTGTAAACTATCAGGAAAATGTCCCAATAGTAGACGCGACGGACTTCTCGTCAGAAGCCCTATTGTTACAAAAGATGCTTGGTACCAAGGGATCGGATTGGGAACGTGAAAAAGAGTTTAGATTGGTATATGATAAGCCAGGAGTAAAGACCTATAATAAGGCCGCGCTGAAGGCTATATTTCTGGGGTTTAGGATGAATGATTCGCACAGGCAACGAATTATTGATGGTCTGCAGGGGAGGGATGTTGATATCTACGAGATGGCCCCAATGGCAGGTTCATATGATTTCAATGCTGACTTGAAGTTTTCATTGCGGCGCAAGATAGAGAATGCTTTGCGAGAAGATGAATATGAGATCATTGATACGAATCACCAACAGAAGGTTGAGAACTTCTATGTGCTATACAAGGGAACGGACAGGTCTGATGAGAAACTGGAGGCATTTGTACAGAAGTTTAGGGAGATGCATGCTACAATGAATGCAAACGTAGAGTTGTATGATTCTGCCGTTGTAAAGCCGTTGTTAAAAAAGTATCCTCTCAATAATGCGGAATTGAAGATAATGAGAGGGCACGCGATTGTAAGGTCTTCTTTTGGTGCACCAGATTACCTTTGGAAAGATTTTTTTGATTAAGATAATATTTTTGGGAAAAATATGACTGATCCAAATGATACCATAGTGAAGATGACACGCAGAGGCGAACGAGGCTCGCAGGGCGGGTATTTCCCGCAATACGAGGAGTTTGCCATCCGCGTGTACGATGCTATGGTATCTGGAGACCTTGAAGAAATCCGATTTGCAGACATGGAGGAGAATGTGGGCAAATTGGATGATATTGTCTATGTGACGAGCGATAAGGTATTTGCCTATCAGGTGAAATGGACGACCGTGGCTGATACGATGTCGTATCCTGATTTCAAGGCTTGGATTCCGGGAATCGTAAAAGGTTGGAAAAATCTGAGACGTCTTTATCCCGACAAAACGATTTATCCAAAACTATTGACCAATAGGCTCTTGACCGATGGAGATTATAGCGTAAAGGCACTTGTAGGGAAGGATGCGGGAGGATTCGTCGCTTACGAAAGGGAAGTGCTGCAAAAGCTTAAAGCAAGAGAGCCCATTGATGCCAGATGGAATGATGCGGTTGTGGAGTTAAAGAGCCTTTGTCAATTGACAGAAGTTGAGTGGAGCGCATTCTGGGATGTTTTCTCTTTTGACTATGGCTATAAGCAAGAAATAATAAACGTTGCAGATGCCATCAATGACCAGCGCAAATGGGACATTATCTGTTTGAATCGTCTTATTCAGGAGCTTGTGGCACGTCCGGGAACTGATAATCCTGTAACCTATAGAAACCTGATGGCTGGCTTGGGTTGGGCTAATAGGTTTGAGACCATTTTTGACCATAATCTAGTTGTACCAGAAGAGTCGTATATCCCGAATTCGAAGGGATTGGTCATGTTGGATGCTGCAATTCAAGGGAAGACAAAGGGGTATGTATTCCTGAAAGGCACGCCCGGCTCAGGAAAGTCCACTTTGTTGACGCAATGGGTAAGAGGACGTGAGAATCCTTCTGTACGTTTCTATGCATTTGATTTCCTGCATCCTTCTTCACAGCGGAATAATGACAGTAGCAGGGGGAACAGTACTACCTTCCTAAATGATATTGTTAAACAGATACATAAGGCTGGGATTCTAGACAGAACAACGCTTCCTCCCGTTATGGAAATGTCCGTGTTGAAAACGAGATTCTATAGTCAACTGGACAGCATATCAGATAGCTATAAGACAAGTGGCGTTCCGTTTATTATTATTGTTGATGGGCTTGATCATATTACACGAGAGTACAAGGAGTGTAGGGAGAAACTTATGGATGTGCTTCCATCACCCAATGATATTCCCGAAGGTATTATATTTGTATTAGGCAGTCAACATTTCGATAGATTAGGACTGAATCCAGCCATAGAAAAAGAAACGACGAAGGCCCCCAACCTTGTTGAGATGCCACCGTTGAGTAAGGCCGAAGCTGATGAACTCAGCAGGAAATTATTGGCTTCAGGTTTGGCGACAACAGCCGTTTTAGAAAAATGTTGGCGCAAGTCGCAAGGACATCCTCTGTATCTTAGATATCTTCTGAACCAAATTAGTAATGAAGGAGCTGGGGCGCTTGCCAATATGGATGATGCGCCAGAGGGAGTCGAGGACTATTACGCACGCATTATAGGGCCGCTATTGGATAAAGATTCTTTGAAACAAGCATTAGGACTCATTTCAAGAATAACCAGTGCCGTCAAACTTGATGATGTGAGAGCGCTTTGTGAGGAAGAGACTTTGATTGATATCAAACGGCAGATGTGGCACCTTTTCCGATATGACAAAGCCGGTCAGGAACTCTCGTTCTTCCACAACTCTTTCCGCCAATATCTATTAAACAAAACCGCAGAAGATGCCCTTACAGGTGAGTTTGATAATAGGAAGGCCGTCGATTACTATCAGAAACTGGCCACTCATTTCAAGAATACCTGGGATAGAGGCTATTATTTATACAAGGCTGAAGAATACGACGTTTTTGTAAGTGAGATAACCCCTGAACATTTGTTTGAGCAAGTACAAAACTATAGACCTCTGTGGAGCGTGAGGCGAGATATGGAATGGGGTGTAGATATAGGAAAGATCAAGAAAGATCCTTATTTGCTCGTCCGCTATATGCTGCTTGAAAACCAGTTGAGTCAGATGGAGAATCAAGACTACTCCGTGCTGACAATAGTAGAGGAGTTTATAGCCTCTGGACGTGGAAATCTGGCTAAGGCAATCATTCGGGAAGGAAGGCTGTTACATTGCTCACAAGACTATGCGATGGATCTTGCCGTGGCTTATCTTAAACAAGGCGACAAGGCAGAAGCTAATCTGTTGTTTGATCTTTCTTATCCCGATTTTCTGGCCAGAAGACCAGAAGAGCACCATAACAGATTTGGTGATCTTCGGAACAAGATTGAGAGCTTGACGAACTGGATAAAGACAGCCGCTTACTTCGTAGGATGGGAAGACATAGAGAAGCGAATAGCTCTATTTATTCCATATCTGCAATCCTTTGCTGATTATGACCAGGAAAGGTTTAATGCAGAGAAGTGTGAAAGGCGTTTTATTAGTGCTTACCTGTCATCTCTTGTGAAACAAAGCCGTTGGCAGGGATTTGAGGATGCTATCAAAAACCACTTCTTGGGAGATAAATATAGGGGTGTGGTGTTTAAGGCATACGAGCAAGCTGTTTTGCAGTTGAGTGAAACAACTGGTGACGGAAAACTGTTAAACCATTATTTTGGCGAGGCTGAGAAATTATTTGGACTTATTAAAGCAGATGACACCGGATATCTCAGGATGTCTTATCTTGCATTGAAATCCGGGCAGGATAAAGGAAATATTACCTCTTACATCGAAAAGGTATCATGGACTGGATTAGGTTCGTTCTACCAGAACGATACGCAGCAATCCTTTGATACTCTATCATCTCACATTTATTATGTAAGGACCAGGGCACGATTAGGGATTCAGGACAAGATGATTGACCTCGTGCCCAATGACAAGACGCACGAAGACAATGAATTGATGGTGACTTACGCCAGGAGAATCTTTACCATTGCACAGATGGCAGGAAGGGCGCAGGCTGGTGTGAAAGATCCATCCTTCTTGTCTCATGTGAAATTCTGTATAAGGTCTTTTGATGGCATGAGAAATCCAGTGCCTCATAACAGGTTCTCATATACGATATCAGAGCAAAGGGCAGACTTTTATGAGTATGTGATTGAATCTGCCAAATGCTTTGGCGATGAGATGGTTGATACTGTTGCAAAAGAATTCCTTTCCTATTTTTCAGAGGGCTCTTGTCAAGCAGATGCAGAATCCAGACGAGCAGTTATCCTTTCTCTTTACAGGGTAGGCTATGACATAGATTGGTGTATGGAACAACTGGGAAAGCTTGATTTAACCATGCTGCAATGGCAGGACGTTAACGGTAGAGAACGTGAAAGCCTAAAACAAGGAAAGGCTTGGTTGGAAATTGGATGTTATGATAAGGCAGAGGCTTGTTTCCACCAAATGATAGAGGAAAGTTTTGGCATTGGTTACAGAAAAGACTCACAGCCGTCTTTGTTCGCGGAGTGGATAGGGGATGCGATAAAACTCAATCCGGATAAGACAGCTGAATACATTCATTGGCTCACATCGCGGCTGAAACACATCGGAGATGTGGCTGAATCCAGAACAAGGTTAAGAGCCGCTGAGAGGTTGCTTGAGGAAACGCTGCAATATAATCTACGTTCGGGACTAAAGCTAGCTGTCTGGTTACTTGATTCGGAGTATGACTATTTCCAGTCAACTGAATCTGATTTATTAGAGGCTTTGGTTAAGGCAGCGAAGGATGAAATGGATTACCGTGCGTTGTTCAGATACTATACGGAAATATATTTGTATACTGATGACAATGATACAACATCTTTGAATACACATCTATTGAGAACTGTTGTAGAAAACGGGAGACGAATCCTTGGTGAAGGGTTTAATGCCTTTGTGCTGGTTCTTAAGAAAAAAATAGCTACTGAGTGTCCAGAAAGCATTTCTGCTGATATGACAAAGGCGCTGGACGAGATGTTGAGTCAGGGTGCGGAATCAAAGGATAAAATAGAAAGGGAAAGAGACAAGCTATTGGCAGAAGCAAGAACTCTGCTGGCTACGGGTCATAAAGATGATGCCTGGGACAAGACTATGGAATATCTATGTGAATCCAGTCCGTCTGGTTGGGCTCGCTATTATGACGGCGGGACAAGAATCAACGCTTGTGAAATGCTTCAGGCAATTGATGAAGAGAAAGGACGAGCCTATACCTTAGACATGTTTGCACAGGATATACCTACTGGATTTTCATACGGTTCAATGCATTATCTGGAGGAAATAGTTCCTCTGCTAGCGAAAGATGTTGATAAGAAACGACTTTGGGAAGAAGAGTTTTCTTATATGAACCGCATATTGCGGGAAGATACTGTCTGTGAAGCAGATAAACCAGATGTCTCACCCGATAAAAGTAGCGTATGTGAGATAATACGCGACTGGCTACTATATCTTGCAAAGTTGCCAGTTGTTTGCGTTGCGGAAAGAGCTAAGATGTTGTTAGCACATTTGTACAATGAGAGCTCAGTGACTTTAATGGATGTTCTTCCCAAAGATTATCAATCGGAAAGACTTCTTCTTGAAATAGGTTGCTATCTTGTTGAATTACAATCAGCCCGATTGCGGGATTTCATAGAGTTAGCTAAGAAAGGAGCCGTGTCTGCGAATTATCAACTTCGTGTATATTCCGCGAAGATACTTCGGACTGTAGGTGAAGTGGTGCCTGATGCTCCATATAAGGCATTACCCGCAACTTATTCATTATTATTCTCAGATACGGAGGATAAGCCATTATCGTGGTTGCCGGGAGAGAAACATGAAGCAGATGTTAACTGGAGGGATGCAAGCAGTATTATGAGTGTTGCTTCTCATTGGGGAGGTTATTTGGCGCATTGTACTGGTATTGATAGGAGGACGATTAACTACCGGGCTGTTGAACTGATGAAACAATATGGTGACGTCACGGCGGCCAATGAGAATGAAGACGCGGCAATCAGACATCATTTTGATTCAATAGCATTACGCTATTCATATAAAAAAGCATACGCAGGTGCTGCCCTTGACGGGATGCTGTCTGTGGCAGCAGAGCTGAAAGACGGAGGTGCGGTAAAGGGACGATACATTGATAGTGTTTTTATGTCGCTTGATTTCAAGAATATTTTGATTGAGTCTCGAGCAAAACCAAGTTTCATACAGAGAATTGCTGATCCCAAATCGTGGATGGCAGATAAGAATTGGCTTAACGAATCTAGTTTGTCTCCACGTTTTATTGAGAACTTGCCTGAATATGAAGGTGGTGTTGTAATAGGGGAATATTGTCACATCAAGAAGATGGAGGATAAAATCCCTGTAGAGGAGTATCAAGCAAAGATTTCTCTTGATGACGGTAAGGCGCAGATGCCGCCTCAAACCTCTATTTTTGGCGAATCACCTTTTGTCAGAGATACATCAGAGTATTTGCAGATTGGTTGGAAAGATCCAGATTTGATACTTTTGAGAGGAGGGTACTTTACCGATTTTTCCAATAAGAGTCATTGGATAGCATTGAATCCGGCATTCGCAGCATATATGAATTTAAGCCCATGTAATGATGGGTATTTTGCATGGCAAAATGAGGACGGAATGAAAGTGGTGGAATCCATCTATTGGCAAAGCGGGAATATTAATGGCTCAGCCAGAGATAATTATGAAGCATCTGAAGGCTGGATGGTTGTTATGCAGAAAGAGTTATTTGAAGTACTTTGTAAAAATGAACAAGTATTCAGCCACAAAATGGTATTGCGCCGTTATTCAACAGATTTGCTGGACACTTCACATAAGGCATATGTGGTGAAGGAGGTGAATTAGTTGAGGGAGCAAATATGTAAGTCACTACAGTAGGGCAGGAAAAAAGAGACGGGCGACCGATAGGGAGCCGGTCTCTGTGCGGAGCGGAGTAATGTGCCACGTGAAGCGCGGTACTTTATGGAGCGGGGATAAATCAAAAACCCGCAATCCGGACATGGCAAAAACCTATATAGAACGGGCTATTTTCCCATTTTTGGGAGGTGGTCCGAAAAATTTTTTAAATAAAACGGCCGCTGTTTCGTAAAAAATGCGTATTATTGCACCGGATTTAGATGAAATGCAATTAAAGTTGCAAATAACGTCAATTGGAACATAAAAAGGGAAGATATGTATTACATTCAAGATTTTGAATACCGCATGATGTGGGACCGGTACAACCTGGTTTGGCACAACCTGTATGAGGACGTTAACGTACTTGTGGGCATCAACGGCAAGGGTAAGACCACTCTACTGGATGCTATGAACAACTACTATAACCAGAAGTTACCCACTTCATTTTTCAAGAAATACGGCGAAAACCGCATCTGGGGCACCCATCTGGACTGCCCGGTGTATTACATTCAGTCGAGTGACGTGCCCGGACAGGCCAAGAAGAAGGGTAACTCACTGTTGTACGAACGCCTGATGGGCGTGGTCTTGCAGAACGAGAAGCAAGACTCGTTCTTCAACTACCGCATGCGGGCGCTCAACTATCCGGAAGAGAAGGGAAGGATAGAGAGGCGCATAGAGAAGCTGTTCGGCGTGATTAACGACTATTTCAAGGACTCTGACAAGCACATAGATATAGAACGCGAAAAGAACATTCTGGTGTTCAAAGAGGGTAAGGACGGTAAGTCGGTTACGCTGGACTTGCTGTCAGCCGGCGAGAAACAGCTGTTGCTGATTCTGCTGACCGTGTTCCTAATGGATGAGAAGCCTGCCGTACTCTTGATGGACGAACCAGAGGTATCACTGCATATAGAGTGGCAGGAGAAGCTGATCAAGAGCCTGCGTAAGCTGAACAGCAACTGTCAGCTGATAGTGACCACGCACTCGCCTAGCATCTTTGCCAGCGGCTGGGAAAACAATATCACTTACATAGAAGATCTGTACACCAATGGCAAGTAGCGAACAAGAGAGCAAGCGGCTGGCCTTGGTCGCCCGGAACCTTATGGCATCGCGGCATCTGTACAGGGTGAGCATGGTGGCCAGGGTGGAGTCGGAAGAGGACATCCCCTTTTGGCAACATGCCTTTGGCCAAGCCAGACCGGACTTGAAGGTGAAGTTCCTGCCCAGCGACAGCGGAAACGGAACGGATGCCCGTCAGAGGGGAAAGACCGTGTGTATGCGGTATGTTCCCTACCTGAACCGGCATTTTGTGATATGCGTGGACAGCGACTTTGACAGGTTTACAAGACCTGGCGTGTTGACGGCAGACAAATATATCTACCAGACTTACACCTATTCGTTTGAGAACCACCATTGTTGGAGCGAGAGTTTGCAGCCAGGGTGGGAAGCCCTGTCGGTATGCAACTTTGACTTTAAGGCGTTTCTGAAGAAACTGAGCGGGATTCTGTACCCCGTTCTGATAGAGATGCTGACAACCAAGGCTGCGAAAAAGAAAGCGTGGAGCCTGACAGAACTGTGCGGTGTGATATTGAGTGCGCAGGTGAACAGAACCGGAGCGCTTGAAAACAACGGTGAAGCCCTGCTGGAAGAGATAGAGGGCAAGGTGAGTGCGTGGAGCAGCGGACAGGTACATCCTACGGTTGAGGCCTGTGAGAAAATGAAACTGGCGGCTGCAAATGAGGGATTGACCGAGGAAACAGCCTACCTGTTTATGCAAGGGCATTGTGTGTTTGACCTGGTGCTGCGTGTAGGCAAGACGTTGTGCAACAGGACGCATGATTTTCAGTATGAGGTTCTTATGCCCAGTCTTGAGCATTGTGCCTCGGCGGAAAAGAACCGTGTTTTGATGGATATAAAGAATATACAGTAGCTTATGGCGGTAAGACAGCTGAATAGAATCAAGACCGTACTGACGGAAAAAGGCCGGAGCAACCTCTGGCTGGCAGACCGTCTGAACCGCAATGCGGCCACGGTGAGCCGCTGGTGTACCAACGCCAGCCAACCGAGTGTGGAGATGCTGTACGAGATAGCCCAATGGCTGGATGTGGACATAAGAGACCTGTTGAACAAAACGAAATAGGGCTATGGCAAGAGCTGACTTATTAGTAGATCTGGTAAAATATGCTGCCGTAGGCAACCGCCCGATGGTGAAGAAAGTTACAGAAGCCATCATTGCGGAAGAACGCGACAAGCAGCACACCATACTGGCAGACCGCCTTCAGAATGAATTGACGAAGGCACCGATGCATACAGAAGCTCCACAGTATAAGGGCAATGATGCCCCTATGGTTGTGAGTGAGCTGCGTGCTGACAGCTTCATTCAAGAGAAGGAGCCCGTTAGAACGTTGACTAGTCTTATACTGCCGGAAGAAGTGACTTATAATGTGCAGGCTCTGATACAGGAGCAGTTCCGGGCAGACTTATTGAGGAGCTACGGTGTTGAGCCAAGAAACAGGGTGTTGCTGATAGGTCCTCCGGGCAACGGAAAGACCAGTCTGGCAGAGGCCATAGCTGAGGCCTTGATGGTTCCGTTCTATGTGGTGAAATACGACAGTATTGTAGGCGCATATTTGGGCGAGACAGCTATGAGACTGAAAAAACTTATAGACTTTGTAAGCACCCGCAAATGTGTGCTGTTCTTTGATGAATTTGAGACCATAGGTAAAGAACGCGGTGACCTACATGAAACGGGCGAAATTAAGCGCGTGGTGAGTTCACTGTTGCTACAGATGGATCAACTACCCAGCTATGTAACCATAATAGGAGCCACCAACCATCCGGAACTGTTAGACAGGGCTGTGTGGCGTAGATTCCAGATGAGAATGACGTTGCCCGAGCCCAAGAGGGCTGGCATAGGTGCATTCCTGGAGCGTTTCCAGCGCGAACATAAGATTGGCTTTGTGGTTTCAACCGAGACTATAGCCCGCAAAATAGCCGGATGCAGTTATGCGGAGGTGGAGGAATTCTGTATGCAGGTTTTGCGTAGTTATGTGATGGGGCTGTCAGATGGGGATATGGAACAGATTGTCAGGGCTGCTTTGAAAAACTGGGATGCTATAACCTATAAAGAGGACAAGGAAGATATAAGCAGCAAAGCAGAGAACTGACGGGTTTTCATTTGAACACGAATTATCATTGATTATCAATTAATTATTCAAGAACAAATGAAGACAATAGATTTCCCCATATTGATGTTCCCGAAGCCGGCTCCGGCAGACAGGACAAAACGTAAGCGAGGAGCTTCAGAGCCGCATAAGCCCGAGGCTAAGGAGAATTATCAGCGCATGGCTCCCAGGCTAGAAGAACTGCAAGAGGTTATTCGCAAGATGGATATGCAGATTCAGTCTGGAGCAGAAGGTGTTGAGCCGGAGAGTGTGCTTGTGTTGGAAACCGTAGGCCGTGTGGATGATTTCCGAACCGCCGTACAACGCGTGCCCGGCCTGGAATGGTTGATGGAAGAGGATTTTGACGCTGCACCGGACGAAGAATTCTATTTTGAGAACAAGAAAGGGGAACGTACCAACAGGAAACTCTCTTCAAGACTCTATCTGGTTTCCACCAACAAAGAGGCGTTGGAGATGTTGGTGAATCTGTATGCCAGATATTCCGACAATCCCGCTACTGATTTTGATCCGGGTTATGCCGGATTCAAGTCGGTGTTTGAACAGTTGCGTACTATCCGTACTTGGAATTATACTGACAGACTTGACGGAAGCAATAGTGTGGAAGACTGGATTAGTAGCCACGAGTTGCAGCCTGACCGCAATCTGAAATTCCAGATAGAACTGTGGTATAGGAATTCTGAGCAGAAAAGGAACAAAGCCCAAAGTGATGTAGTTGACCTTGTGAAAACCAGCGGCGGGCGTGTTATCAGTATCTCTCATATCCCGGAAATCCGATACCAAGCCTTGCTGGTGGAAGTGACCGGCGGATCATTGCGTCAGATTATTCAATTGTTGGAGGGCGGAAGCCTGATACACAGCCCGGAAGTCATGTACTTCAAGCCCATGCCTCAAACGATGTTCGATTTTATTAGTGATGAGGACATTGTTCAGATGGAAGAGGCTGTGGATGAACCGCAACCCAAGGGACAGCCTGTTGTAGCTCTATTGGACGGTTGCCCCATGCAGAATCATTCGCTGCTTCAAGGCCGTTTGGTATTTGATGACCCTGATGGTTTTGACGGTAGGTATGCAGCCAAGCAGCGTCAGCACGGAACCAATATGGCTTCATTGATTATACACGGAGATATGCGTACTCGTGGTGAAGCCCTGGATACTCCGCTATATGTGCGCCCCATAATGATTCCGTTTGGGGATTCGGAGGAGATGCCAGAGAATATGCTGGCTGTGGATTTAGTTCATATGGCTGTGCGCAGACTATTTGAAAGCGTGAACGGGCAGCCTCCCGTAGCACCTACGGTAAAGATTATCAATTTCTCTATAGGAGACTGGCAGCGCAAGTTCTACCGCACCATGAGCCCCATGGCAAAACTGTTGGACTGGCTGAGCTACAAATATAACGTGCTCTTTGTTATTAGTGCGGGTAATGTGAACAGGGATATCATTACCACCGGCTGTCGATATGAGGATTTCAAGACCAGAGGCCAGAAGAATATCTCCAAGTTTATTATGGAGAAATTATTGGAAAAGCGGATAGAGAATACCCTTCTGGCTCCAGCGGAATCCATTAACAACCTGACTGTGGGCAGTATTCATAATGATGCTTCCGAAGTGCCTGCGTATCCGTTGATGGCAAATCCATATAATTGTACTCATCCAGCGTTGTATACACCCTTTGGCGGAGGATTCCGTCATGCGATCAAGCCGGATCTTGTATATGATGGTGGAAGGCAATTGTTGCAGCCGGATGTTGCCGGTATAGACAAACTGAAACCTTATACAAAATTGCGTAACCCAGGCATGTTGGTGGCCTGGCCTGATGATGCTTATGGCGTAATGGCTTATACTCGTGGTACCAGTTGCTCTACGGCATTGGTAAGCCGCCACGCCTATCATTGCTATCAGGCGTTGGACCAGGTGCTGAATATGTACGGCCAGTCCAATTCGCATATCCATCTTCTGGTAAAGGCTATGACCGTACACGGATGCGGATGGGAAGAGTTGAGCGCCAATATACAGCAGTTCCTTCCTGCCGGTACGGATACCCGAAAGGCCAAGATGATAAAGCGGCAGCTGATAGGTTATGGTAGGCCGGACTTGGAGAAATCATTGATATGTAACGAACACCGTGCAACGGTGGTAGGTTATGGCGAACTTCAGAGCGGGAAAGCGCATATCTACAGGTTGCCACTGCCGGAGGCGTTGGATAATGAACAAGTGAAGAGGCGTGTTACTGTCACCTTGACGTGGATGAGTCCGATCGCTGCCCAGAACCAGAAATACAGAAAGGCCAGAATGTGGTTTGAATTCACGGAAAATAAGGATATCGCACCCAAGCGTATAGACATAGCAGACGCCAGTGCTCCAAAACTGGGCACTTTGCAACATGAGGTGTTTGAAGGTGAGAAGCGTTATCCACTTCCGTTAGTAGATCCTTGTCTGGGCATCAAGGTGAATTGTGCTGACGATGCCGGAGATTTCAAAGAGCCTATCAAATATGCTATAGCTGTAAGCGTTGAGATGGCTTACGGGGTACAACTTGGTCTCTTTGTGAGGAATATCTACGATGAAATCAGAGAAAGGCTGCTTGTGAAGAATCCGATTACAGTGGCCAACAACTGAATTTTATGAATTTCTAGAAATAAGTTTCTCCGTCGTGGCTAAAAACCGCCTTGATTGGGTCAGTATGCTATTGAAAGAGGTATCGTGCGCGTATGTAGCACCGAACCGAAACAAGTAAACATATTGATTCATTTGATAGTATCGCTCAAACGGTAACATCATAGCGGTCGAAACAGTACCATCGTAGCGGACGAATCGGTACCAACGTAGCGGTCCAAACGGTACTAAAACATTTCGGTTCTGCGGGTTATTGTTTGGTGATGTTTCAATTTGTGTGTCCGGAGCGAAATCCGCATTTTAAGGATGAGCCAAAATTAAGCGTTTTCTTTCATACCATGATAAACACAAACCACATTTTCATCAAGAGCGTCATTGGTGCCTGC
>Ga0247611_10000173_pt1 | contig 134825 bp, 125 predicted proteins | sample 177DNAGHGhighgp2_FD_192422 | JGI IMG/M metagenome (GOLD analysis project Ga0247611, IMG submission 192422) | Sheep rumen microbial communities from Palmerston North, Manawatu-Wanganui, New Zealand - 1770 DNA GHGhigh gp2 | ecosystem: Host-associated > Mammals > Digestive system > Stomach >...
AACCTTGCACCGACATTCAGGTGGCTATAGCAGCGGGGTTCCACCTCTTCCCATTCCGAACAGAGAAGTTAAGCCCGTTCACGCCGATGGTACTGCGCAAGTGGGAGAGTAGGTAGCCGCCGTTTTTGAAAGAAGCATTTCAGTTCCTAAATGCTGAGATGCTTCTTTTTTTGTTTCTGCTTCCTATTGAGAACGGCGGCTACCTACTCTCCCACTTACGCAGTACCGGACCTCTTTTTAGTTTGCTCCGCAAACGCGCTCCATTCCATTCCGCTTGGCGGCCCTCCGGGACCGCGGTCTCGCTCCAGGCATTCGCTCGCTCCAATACGCTGAACCTGCGTGACGCAAAGGGTTGACGCAAAGGGGTCGTTTCGTTTTGCGTCATTTTTGCTCCCAGGTGTGATAAGGTTGCTGTTTGCAGGAGCTGGAGTACGGCATTAGGGAGCGTCAGTGGAGTGGCGTGAGCGAAGGCCCTTGTAATATGCAATATGCAAGTGCTCATTTTTTCGTAAAATTAAATGCTCAGTTTAATCAGGTTGTTTTACTGCTCACTTGCCCAGTTTCTTTTTCTTGTTTAAATATTGTTTTCCTGTTCTCCATCCGGTAACTGTTTCCAGATAGCTTGACCACTTCACATTTGTATAACAGACGGTCAAGCAAAGCACTTGCCAGTACTTCATCATCCAGTGTTTCTGCCCATTCCGTAGGTGATTTATTGGTTGTTATTATGATTGACACCTTCTCGTGTAGAGTGTTTATAAGGTTAAAGAAAGCAGCTGAGTCTTCTTTCTTTACAGGAAAGAGCATTATATCATCTATGGCCAGCAGATTTGCATTCAGTATCTTCCTGTAAGTCTGCAGAGCGGCAGCTGATATATCTTTTGTCCTCAGACACGTTATCACCTCTTCCATGGTAAACATATATGCTTTCTTGCCCACCTTTATAGCTTCATAGATGAGTCCTGCAGCAATATATGTCTTGCCTGTTCCGGATGGTCCCATCAGGATCAGATTAAAGGCTTGTTCCATCCACGCCAGCTGTCTGAGCTCTTTGATCTGGCGCTCGGATAATCCGGATACAAAATTATAGTCATACTCATCCAGGTCATGTTTGGGAGGTATTCTGGACATCTTCACTCTTAGTTCTCTTGTATGCGACTCACGCAGTTCTGCCTCCATCCTCAGTGAGTTTGCAAGGAAGTCCATATATGTAGGTTTCTCTTCCTGCGCTTTAATGATCATACTGTTGAGCTTCTGTTGGATATAGCACAGATTCAATCTCACACAGTATTCCTTTATTTCTTCTGCTCGTGTCATGTAAAATATACGTTATAATGATTAATGTCCGCCTTATCAGGCTGCTCCGTAGCCACTTTAGGCAGATGGTCCTTATATGATTTGGTGGTATCTCTTGGAGAGATTCTCTTACCTATGCGTCCGCATAACGCTATAAAGTCTTTTGCGTTGCACATACCCCTGTCAAGACTTAGCTCTAAGGCGCGGTGTAGTGTGTCCAGTCCGTAATAATGGATTTCTTTGTTGAGCAATCTGAGGGCAGACATGTAATAGCGGGGCTTATTGTCACGCACCTTTACCAGCCATGTCACGGCCAGTTCGTCGTGCTTGCAGTATTCCAATATCTTTGTCTCATACTGGTTCTGTGATACATGGGTGATTATCCTGTGTGAGGGATCTTTGATATACAGCCCTTTCTCTGAAGACACTTTATGATGTGCTATCTGTTTGCCCGTTTCCATGTCATACATCTCAAGATACCCATCTCTTATATCCACCCACACATTACCGGCACTGCTTTTATACGTTCCGGATGGAAGACTGTAAATGTTGCCGCGATAGCTTATGGTATTGGTCTTATGCACCTTGTACATTTTCATTCCACGCTCCGGCATCATTGGCGTGCCATGATAAGGCAACAGATACTGTCTCTCCTCCTTAAACACTTCATCTGGTATTTTATGGGTGCCATGATGAAGGAGTCCGTTGGCTGTCCGTGACAGCCAACGGACCCCTTCTTCGTTCAATTGCTCGATGCTCACAAAAGTCCTGCCGCGCAGGAAATTGTATTTAACATACTTGACCACGTTCTCAACCTTGCCTTTTGACTCAGGGTCGCTTTTCCTGCAAAAGATGCATTCAAAATGCTCTGCCTGGACAAACGCCTGGAAGGTCTTGGTCATTATGTAATAGCCCAGATTCTCATCCTTAAGAAGGACGGCGTCTTGGTCATAAATAATCTTCTTGGGCTTGCCTCCATAGTACTCAAATGCCTTCTCATGAGCATATGCAGCCATTTCTGCTGTGAATGGAGTGCGATTGAAGTATACGTACTTCTTGCGACTGCGACACAGGACCATGACAAAAAAATATACTTTTACGCGACGGCCGTCTTCATATCTCATCCACATCTCTCCAAAATCAGCCTGGGCATACTCTCCATAAGCAGTCTCTTCAACTGGCCAATATTCTCTAGTATGTGACCTGCCTGGTTTGGGGATGTTGTATCTGCTCCTGACATACTCAACAAAATTGAACACCGTCTTCTCACTCACGTGAGGAAAATCCGCATATTTATCTCTTAGCCAGTCATATATCTGGCTGGCGGATAAATCATTGTGCGATTCCAGACTGCTACGTACAAAACTCTCATAAGGGTCAAGTTTATGAGCGTACATGCGTATGTAAGCATCGCAGTTTTCAAATTCTTCCAGTGTCATGGACAGGTACTTGCGTACTGTCCGCCTGTTCAGGCCTAAATCCCGTGATATCTGACTTTTCGATAGGCCCTTGTCAAATAATTCTCTACATTTGTACCACATAACGAGTTTCTTTTGCGGACTCGTGAGTTCGTAAGCATCCATATCTGTTTGTATTTTTGATCATTTACAAAGATATGGGTGCTTCATTTTACCCTCTTAAAACTGGGCATTTAACTTTACGAAAATCTGAGCACGCAAAATTACCGATTACAGCCCTGGAGAGACCGTTAAGAACATCGCTTCGTTCAACGACCGTTAAGCCCCAAAGGGGATTAAAAGGGAGACGTTCGATGTTTAGGTCTCGGAAGGGAGGCCTTTTGCGTAGCAAAATAAAACAAGGCTGGGCTACGCGCAGCGTAGCCACGTAACGTCGTCTCCCTAATACCGTACTCCTGCGGAGGCAACTCACAATCTAAAAAACTGACGCATTATTAAACGACCCCTTTGCGTCATAAATATAAAAAACGAGGTGAGATTAAAAGTCTCACCTCGTTGAGTGTTGGTTGGGATAGTTTAGTTTTTCTTACCTAGGAAGATGTGGAGCATGAGTCCTGCTATCATCAGTACCAAAGCTCCAATTAAAATGCCATTGTAGTTGTGTAGTGGGGTGAATGCACTGCATATCAGCAGGATTGCACCCAATATTACTACTAATGCTCCCAAATACTTTTTAAAGCTGCTCATTGTTATGTTGTTTTATTTGTTTTTTCTTAAGAGTGCAAATTAAATGGTTTTTATCCGAAAAATGAAACAATAGACCGATTTATGTTTCTCTTCATAAGTAAAAAATGATTAACAGAGTTGTCGGAAATATAGTTTGAAGAATAAAAAGGTGGTTTTGATGAGTTTTTGAAGCGTAAATGATTGTTTGGGCGAATATTTTTAGTACCTTTGCATCCGCATTTTGCAAACACTATTTATTATCTAATTAAAAACAAATGAATCAGTACGAAACCGTTTTCATTTTGACTCCCGTTTTATCTGATGTTCAGATGAAGGAAGCGGTAGAGAAATTCAAGGGCATTCTCACTGCCGAGGGCGCTGAGATTGTCAATGAGGAGAACTGGGGCATGCGCAAGCTTGCTTATCCTATTGAGAAGAAGTCAACAGGCTTCTATGAGTTTATCGAGTTCAACGCTGAGCCTACAGTTGTAGAGAAGCTTGAGGTTAATTTCCGTCGTGACGAGCGCGTGCTCCGTTTCTTGACCATCAAGCAGGACAAGTATGCAGCTGAATACGCAGCAAAGAGAAGAAGTCTTAGACAATCTAAATCAGAGGAGGCATAATTATGGCAGAGCAGACATCAGAAATCAGATATCTTGCACCTCAGACTCAGGATATCAAGAAGAAGAAATATTGCCGTTTCAAGAAGGCAGGTATCAAGTATATCGATTATAAGGATCCCGAATTCCTTAAGCGTTTCCTTAACGAGCAGGGTAAGCTTCTGCCCCGTCGCATCACCGGTACTTCACTCAAGTTCCAGCGTCGCGTGGCTCAGGCTGTTAAGAGAGCACGTCACTTGGCTCTTCTGCCTTACGTAACCGATATGATGAAGTAATAATCTTTAAAGAAAAGAAAGACTATGGAGATTATACTGAAAGAAGATATTGCAGGTCTTGGATACAAGAACGATATAGTAAAGGTAAAGGACGGCTATGGCCGTAACTATCTGATTCCCCAGGGCAAGGCTGTAATCGCTACAGAGTCAGCCAAGAAGGTTCTGGCAGAGAACGAGCGTCAGCGTGCTCATAAGCTGGCTAAGATCAAGGCCGATGCTGAGGCACAGGCTGCTAAGCTGAACGGCGTTAAGGTTACCATCAGCGCTAAGGTTAACGAGGACGGCACAATCTTTGGTGGCGTAGGTGCAGCTCAGGTTGCTGAGGCTCTGGCCGCTAAGGGCTTCGAGGTTGACCGCAAGGCTATCGTTGCCGAGACCGTTAAGGCCGTTGGTGAATATACCGCTACCATCAATCTCCACAAGGAGGTTAAGGCAGAGGTTGCCTTTGAGGTAGTAGCTGAAGCTGCTGAGTAATCAGTTGATACTTAAATATAGTGAAGGATGGCCAATCGGTCATCCTTCATTGTTATAAGGGTATCGGATTATTTGCTAAATTCGCGGTGTATTAGTGTTGTCTTGATGGGTAACCAATTCTCGCTTATAGGTAAAAGCGCCTCGTTTTACACTCTGGGATGCAAACTCAACTTCTCGGAGACATCGACCATAATGCGCCAGCTTATTGAGGCCGGTGCGCATAAGGCCGTGCGTGGCGAGAAGGCCGATATCTGCGTAATCAACACCTGCTCGGTGACCGAGGTGGCCGACAAGAAATGCCGCCAGGCCATCCATAAGATTGTGCGTGAAAATCCCGATGCATATATCGTTGTGACCGGCTGCTACGGACAGCTTCAGCCCGATACCGTGGCCAGTATTCCCGGTGTAGATATTGTGTTGGGGCAGGATCAGAAAGGTAACATCCTGGAGAATTTGAACGGACTCCAAAAACGTGACAGCGGAATCTACAAGACCGTGGGAACCAATGATATAAAGAACTTTGTACCGTCGTGCTCACGCGGTGACCGCACCAGGTTTTTCCTCAAGGTTCAGGACGGTTGTGACTATTATTGCACCTATTGCACCGTGGCATACGCACGCGGACACAGCCGCAACCCGTCTATCGGAAGTCTTGTGGAGCAGGCCCGTCAGGCTGCCGCAGAGGGTGGCCGCGAGATTGTCATTACAGGTGTCAACATAGGTGATTTTGGCAAGAGCACGGGTGACAGTTTCATAGACCTGATACGTGAGCTGGACAGGGTGGAGGGAATATCCCGCTACAGGATATCTTCCATTGAGCCCAACCTGCTTACCGATGAGGTGATTGACTTTGTGGCGCAGTCGCGTGCTTTCATGCCGCATTTCCATATTCCGCTGCAGAGCGGATCAAATGAGGTGCTTAGGCTTATGCACCGCCGTTATGAGCGGGAACTCTTTGCCGGTAAGGTTGCTCGTATCAAGAGTGTTATGCCCGATGCGTTCATCGGCGTTGATGTGATAGTGGGTATGCGTGGTGAGACCGATGAACTCTTTGAGGATGCATACCAATTTATTGAGAGCCTGGATGTTACGCAACTGCATGTGTTCAGTTACTCGGAGCGCCCAGGTACGGCTGCGCTCCGGATTCCGTACAAGGTATCACCTCAGGTCAAGCATGAGCGTAGCCAGCGTCTGCTGGAGTTATCGGACCGCAAGACCCGCGCGTTCTATGAGGCGCATATCGGCCGGGAAGCAACGGTGCTGGTGGAGCGTCCGCGCCGTGGAATGCCTGCACACGGTTTTACAGACAATTATATAAGGGTGGAGATGGATTCGGCCCAGGTTCAGGAGAACAGTCTGGTTCGGGTTCGCCTGGGCGGACTGAATGTTGCAGGCGATGCCCTGACCGCTACAATATTGGAGTAGTATGAAGATTGCGATAGTGATATTGAACTGGAACGGCAGCGGGATGCTGAGGCGCTATATGCCTACGCTGCTCAAGTACTCACGCATTGACGGTGTACAGGTGATAGTGGCCGATAACGACTCCAAGGATGACTCCATGGAGATGATGCAGCGTGAGTTCCCGCAGGTCCCGCTTATTCGCCTGGAAAAGAATTGGGGTTTTGCCAAAGGTTACAATATGGCCCTGCGTCAGGTGGAGGCCGAATATTACATACTGCTCAACTCGGATGTGGAGGTGACCGAGGATTGGTTGCTGCCGCTGGTAAGCTATATGGATGTGCATCCTGAGGTCGCTGCCTGCCAGCCCAAGCTGAGGGCTCTCAATAACCCGGATGAGTTTGAGTATGCCGGTGGTGCAGGCGGTTACATGGACCGCTGGGGGTATATGTTCTGCCGCGGCCGCGTGTTTGATTGCATCGAGAAGGACAATGGCCAGTATGATACAATAGCACCCGTGTTCTGGGCAACCGGAGCTTGTCTGATGGTCCGCAGTGCCGATTACTGGGCAGCAGGCGGACTGGATGACCGTTTCTTTGCACATCAGGAGGAGATAGATTTGTGCTGGCGTATGCGCAGCCGTAACCGCGATATTGTGTGCATACCCGAGAGCGTAGTCTATCACGTGGGTGGCGCAACACTCAACAAATCAAATCCTTACAAGACATTCCTCAATTTCCGCAACAACCTGCTTATGCTCTACAAGAACCTGCCGGAGAGTGAGTTAAGCAAGGTAATGCGCGTGCGTTTCTGGCTGGACGGTCTGGCTGCTCTGATGTTCCTAGCCAAGTTCCACTGGGGTGATTTCAAGGCCGTACTGCGTGCCCGCCGTGAGTTCCGCCGCCTAAAGCCCGAGTTCCTGGACAGCCGGCGCGAGAACCTGGAGGAGTCATCGACCGATACCATCCCCGAGCGCGTAAACTTCAGCCTGCTCTGGCGCTACTACATCAAACGTCAGAAAACCTACTCTTCACTTATCGGGTAGTTTGCCGTCAGCTTCCGCTCATCGGCCTTCCCGTCGCCAAAGTGTCCCACAACACTCCCTGCCACAAGTTCTGTAGCGGGTCTCATTGTGTTACATACCCGCTTCTGAGGCTCGTGTCCCACACTCATCTGCGTCAGAACGTACTCTAAGCGGGGTGATTGTGGGACACTTTGGCGAGATTGCAACGGGATTGCAACGCCTGATCCTTGACAATTGTAAAAATGAAAATTATTTTTGCTGGCAAACTAGTAGTTTGAGTTATGGTAATAAGAAGGATTAGGATTTGTATGTCACGCGGGTGGTACCGCGTAGTTTATGGCGTATCGTTTCTGGTGCTGTCTTTGATTTGCTCCTGTTCTTCATCAAAAGCCGTGTCAAAGGGTAAGGCTGAAGACAGCAAAGGGGTGGAGGAATCAAAAGACAAGGAACCGGCAGACTCTACAAAAGCCGGAGTGTCAGTTATCAATATGGAGGATTTCCAGGGTTTGGGTATAGAAACACCGGATATCCGTCTTATGTACGGAGTCCAGCCACCTGTTTTAAAGGAATGAATAGAAAAGTGACGCATTATTAAACGACCCCTTTGCGTCGACCCCTTTGCGTCGTTTTTAACTATCGGGGCAAGACGGTATTATGTATATAAAAGGATTGTATATGAGACGAATAAAAGCATACATGCTGGTAATGTTGCTGTTCTGTGCAGCCACAACCGCTACTGCCGAAAAGGCACTTATCCTGGAACAGAAGCCGGGCAGCATAACCTTTAGGGTGGATTTGAATCTTCCCAAGCCCAAGGATCCTTACTTTAACGGGATGTCTCAGGCTGACAGGTTGAAGAGATTAGGCAGTTCCAGCTATTATAATACGGATAACAGTTATATCGCCGCAAGTTTTTGGGACACACCGGTGATGCTTGATGATACACCTTTCTTTACGGGAATGGTTCGTGCATTTGCCGATCATCGGCCCATCACTCTTTCGCCCGATGTAATATGGATGCTTATAAGCCAAGCATTCTCACATGACGTAAATGCCAATCCGGAAAAGTTCCGTGACAAGTTTGTGGATTTTGAAGGAAAGATGGACCTGATTGTACAGGCTGAATATCCGCTCTATCATCCTGATTTTGACTGGACTTCAATCGTTGACGGATTTGCTCAGCAGATTGATGCCAATACCAAAAACGATGTTGCCAGACTCATTACGGCCGATTTCTCAACCACCGGAACTGTTGAGCGTATGGCATCGGAGATTGTGCTGATGGAGACCACCAAGTCTTTCTTTGAATTCATAATAATGTATGCAGGTTGCGGCTTTCCGTCAATAACCCTTACCGGAACTGTAGATGACTGGCAGGCTATTGCAGATAAGACCGCACGTTTGCAGGAACTGGGCGCCGGCAGTTGGGCATCGGACCTCCAACCCATACTCAAACAGTTTGTACAGGCGGCCCAGGGTAATCCGGATAGGGCTTTCTGGCAGGATATAGTAATGAAGGATACCCCGGACAGACTGCGTGGAGGGGCCTGTTCAATGGAGGTTCCCACTGAACTTGACGGCTGGTTCCTCAAGTTCATGCCTTATGACAAGGACGGCAAGCCTACACCTAAGAAGGTACCTCATAATTATAATAAATTCCCTAAACAGATGGCATCGGTCCCGGTCAAGTACATTGAAGTGGATACCTTAACCGGAAAACCGCTAAGAACTATTCCCTTGGAACTCAGCGGCGGCATAGTAGGATATATAGCCGATGAGAACGACTGCGTGTCATTCCAGTTGGGTTGGGCTGTTGACGAGTCGGAAGCCGAAGAGAATGTGAGAAAGATCAAACAGATGGCAAGTTGGCTAACCCTGCGTGTAGATAAGGTTCCCGAGGAACTCCGTTCAGTCAAGCACTATGATATGCTGGAACTGCGTTTTACCGATAAGGTTGAGATACCCGATTGGATGGACAGCCTTGAAATAGACCATTTGATAATTAACGGCAAGGTATCGGCTGACCAAAAGAAACAGCTGAAGCGCCGTTTCGGTGACCGCATCAAATTTGAATGATGAGAAAAAATGACGCAAAGTGAAACGACCCCTTTGCGTCATAATTTTTGTTAAAGTGTAAATTTTGCTTGGATAATTGTAAAGTACGCTTTACTTTTGTTGCGTTAAACTTTACAATTATGAGAGATTATAAGAAACATCTTACGCTCTTGCCGCACAAGTGGCAGATTATAGGGTTCATAATGCTGGCCGTTCTGGCAGTCTGTTTTGTGCCGTTCTATTTCCTGCAGCAAAAATACAGTAATGAATTGTGGCCTATATATATTTACGTGTCAGGAGATTTCCTGCTGAGTATCACTCTCATCATAATCTGTCTCTCGCAGGAGAAGGTGGAGGACGAATACATTGTATCGGTCCGGTATCGCGTATTGACATTGGCAGCCATCATATTCTTTATTGCTAATGTGTTCTCTGAAATGGTATATGGACGTTTGCTGCAGTTCATGATAAACGGCCGTTTTGAATACCATTGGTCGGATATATACTTTAAAAGCGGGGAAATAGGCAAATGGACAGTATTGGGCTATATCAGCAGATTCATTAATTATTTCCTGTCGATAAACCTGATACAGTTTATTTATATTCTGCTTCTCAAAGTTATGATACGCCTTGGGAAAGGAGGTGTATTGAAATCATTCCTGCTTCCGCACAAATACAAGAAGGCCGGGTGGAATCTGCTGATTATTGCAGTATTGCTTATTCCCATATCACTTTTTGTAATGAACAGGATACTGGATTGGGGTAACGGTAATCCCGATGCACAGTGGAAATATATAGCTGTCTGTCGGTTTGTTGTTATGCTTCTATGCATAGGGGTGTTTCTGGTGTGTATGAGTAAAGAGAAATATGAAGACGAGTATATACGCAGTATCAGGGTGAGCGTCCTGGCATATTTTGTTATAGGTTATGTGTTTTTGTCCTTTATAGTCCGACATTATGGTAACATCACAATTTTTGCTCTTGATTTATCGGAGGTAAAGGCAATCCAATTGTTGTACCAGGCAGGACGGTATCTGGTGTGCGTTCCTTTGGCTGCTATTATATATGCTCTGGTATTGAGAAGGGTGCTGGCTAAGAATACAATCGAGAGCGGTAATGAAGAGCGATAATTAATAATTGGGTTATATGAGAGATTATAGGAAACATCTTACGCTCTTGCCGCACAAATGGCAGGCATGGGCCTTGTTTGCAGCTGGTGTTCTGGCTGTGGTTTATTGGGTGCTGTTCTTCTTTATCAGTAAAACAGGAATGACAGTTAAGGATGCCACAATACATTTATATCTTTTGGGAATCGAACATGTTTTTGTCAGTGTGGCTCTGATGATAGCATGCCTGTCAAAAGAAGAGTTTGAGGATGAGTATGTCATGTCGGTACGTTACCGCGCCCTGACTATATTGCTATTTGTGCTTTTTATTGCAAGAGCCATTGTTGAGATGATATACGGTCCTATTCATAATATTGTATTCAGCCCTACCATTAATTATCAGAGTACAGTTTTTAGGTCAATAATTGAAGCTCCTATACTTGGAAAGGTATATCGGGTAATAAGAAATCTGTGTAACTCAAATATCATGATGTTATGCTATCTACTGTTGCTTAAGATACTGAAACGTACAGGTGGCGGAAACAGTTATGGTTCCCTGTTATTACCCTATAGTTACAAAAAAGGCGGTTGGTATACTCTTGCAGTTTCTTTGATTCTGATACCGGCTTTGATCGTCTTTGTATTTGTTATATGGTACAAACGTGGAGATGTCGGTTTTTGGAATGGAGGTAAATCGTTCTGGGATGTATATGAGGCTAATACTGCATTATTCAGATTGATTATATTACTTCCATATATAGCGATAATTCTGATCTGTTTGAGTAAGGAAAAGCAGGAAGATGAGTTTATACGTCATATCAGGGTGCGTACGCTGATTTGTTTCGTGATTATATATCTGATTATCGGGTATGTTCATGCTTTATCAGAAAACATGTATCAGGTATATTTGATGCGTAATATGAAGTCAATTTCATATATTGGGGCGATTCCATTGTTGATTTTGAGATTGGTTTCATGGCTACCGTTTGCAGCAGTAGTATATTCACTGGTGTTGAGAAAGGTGTTGTCAAACAACTTAAAGGAGAGTAGCAATGAAGAATAATATACGTGTGGAGAGGGCAATCCTCCGGATTTCGCAGCAGGATCTGGCAAATGCCATAGGCGTGTCACGCCAGACGATATTCGCCATTGAGAACGGCAAGTTCATCCCTTCTACCGAGTTGGCGCTCAAGCTCTCGGCCTACTTTGGCAAGAGCGTGAACGACCTCTTCCAACTGGATTGACAGCAAGGTATCCTTTAGTGCTAAACTTCCAAGGTGCGCAGAACTTTTTGGGGTATCAGTATCTTTCCATTTGCAGTAGCAGAACTATCAGTTTGGAGAGCATTACCGGAAGGCGTTTAGCGGAGAACCCACGGAAGATCCCGTTAAGAACGGCACTTGTCCGCGCCCCGTTAGACACCTTTAGGTGGCTAAAAGGGGTAAGTTTGCCGTTTAGGGTCTGGAGGGGTTCGGAGTAGCCTGGAGGTGTTGTCTCTCCAAACTGATAGTTCTGCGGTGTTTCAGATACTGATACCCCCAAAAGTTCTCCCTAAAAATGTAAGAATCTTTTTAATTGGAGTTGCGTTTGAGAGTGAGAGTGTGGTCAATGGTGGAGGGGAGTTCCTCGGGGTAATGGGTTACTATGATGAGGGTCTTTTGCGGATTGAGGCAGAAGGCCTTTATTATTTCCATTACCAGGGTGCGGCGCTGGCGGTCCAGTCCGTGAAGGGGTTCGTCAAGGATGAGTAGGGAAGGGTTCTTTACGAACGCGCGGGCCAGCAGGATCATGCGCTGCTCTCCGCTTGAGAGTTCCAGGAAGTCACGCTCCTCCAGATCCGATATCTGGAAAATGTTCATCCAGATGCGGCAGCGGTCACGTTCATCGGCGGTAATTTTTTTATACAAACCGATGGTGTCGTGCAGGCCCGATGCCACTATGTCGATGGCGGGGTAGCGGCGGCAGTAGGAGCGGTACATCTCGGGCGATACATACCCGATATGTTTCTTGATTTCCCAGATGCTCTCGCCAGTACCGCGAGGACGGCCAAACAGAGCAATATCGCAGGCGTAGGATTGGGGGTTATCAGCATAGACCATGCTAAGAAGGGCCGATTTACCGCTTCCGTTGGGGCCCAGGAGCGCCCAATGCTCACCTTTGCGCACAGTCCAGTCCAGCTCATTCAGGATGCGGCGGCTTTCATACTGGAGTATAACTTTATTGCAGCGTACTATCTCATCAGAGTCCATGCCGTTCTCGGGTAGGTTGTGCATCATATCAATCATATCCGGCGCCAGAACGGGCTGGGGGAGCGGTTCAAGCGGCTGTGCCATATATTCAGCAACAGGAATGGCATCGGTACACTTACGGTCACGCACCTCTATTACATGCGTTATGAACTGCGGGATATCCTCGCGGCGCGATACCACAAGGATTATCTGCATCTTCCATTCGGTAACAAGGTTTTCCAGCAGGCGGCACAGCATATCGCGTGTCTGTACATCAAGGCCGATGAACGGGCTGTCAATGATGACCATGCGGGGGCGTACGGCCAGCGAACGGGCCAGCTGATACTTGCGCATCTCGCCGCTGGAGAGTGTCACGAGCTGCTTTTCCCATATAAACGGGAGGTCAAACAGAGTGAAAAGACGCTCTTTCCAGACAGGATCCTTAATTTCAGGGAATGCGTCGCGTACTATGGGTGATTCGCCCATCTCGGTCGTGTTCCAGCGCTGCTGGTAGAAATAGGTGCTGTCGGCGCTGCCGTAGCTGTCGCGGAAAGTGATGTTGCGGATATCGGCCCCGCAAATGCCGTTGCCGTACTCAACCTCACAGTGGTCCGAAAGCGGATACTGGCGCAATAAGGTGTTGACCAGCAATGTCTTACCGGCACCATTGGGACCTACTATGGCTGTTTGCCAGCCGTCACGGATGCACAGATTGATTGGTGCAGCCATTCTGTAACGTGCATCGCATGCCAGACCGTTCTCAATTCTTATGGTAAAATCACCTCTCTCCACTTTATTGCTTTTATCACTGCAAAGTTAGTGTAAAATGCACTACCTTCGTGCCATGATTCCCGCTTTATATCTTATTCCGAACCTATTGGGTGATACTCCGGTTGAGCAGGTGCTGCCCCCGTACAATCACGAAATCATAATGGGCATACGTCATTTCATAGTGGAGGATGTGCGTACAGCACGCCGTTTCCTAAAACTGGTGGACCGCTCAATAGACATAGACCAGCTAACATTCTACACATTAAACAAACATACCAACCCTGAGGAAGTTGCAAGTATGCTCCGTCCGCTGGAAGAGGGTAGTCCCATGGGAGTAATCTCTGAGGCCGGTTGTCCCGCTGTAGCCGATCCGGGGGCCGATGTCGTAGCAATAGCCCAGCGCAAAGGCCTGCAGGTAATCCCCCTGGTAGGTCCCTCAAGCATAATCCTGGCAGTAATGGGCTCCGGATTCAACGGCCAGAGCTTCGCCTTCAACGGCTACCTGCCCATAGAGCCCGATGAAAGAATAAAGGTGTTGAAAAAACTGGAGCAAAGAGCCTACACCGAGAATCAGACACAACTCTTCATCGAAACCCCGTACCGCAACGCCAAAATGATGGCCGACATCCTGAAAGCCTGCCGCCCCCAAACTCATCTCTGCATAGCAGCCGGCCTCACCACCCAGGACGAATACATCAAAACACGCACGGTGAAAGAGTGGAACGGTCATCTTCCCCAACTTGAAAAGATACCATGTATCTTCTTAATTTATAAGTAATTATCATTCAATTTTCTAGTGCGAGTATCAAAGCAAATGTTCCCATTTGCAGTAGCCGTACTATTCCCTTTGGGGACCATCGTGGAGAGGCGTAAGCGTAGCCCCCTGGAGGATCCCGTTAAGAACGGCGCTTCGTTTAACGACCGTTAGGCCACGTAGTGGACTAAAAGGGAGGCGTTCGCCGTTTAGGGTCCGGAAGGGAGGCCTTTTGCGTAGCAAAATAAAATAAGGCTGGGCTACGCGCAGCGTAGCCTCGGAGCGTTGTGTCCCCAAAGGGAATAGTACGGCGGTGCTTAAAGAATCTCGCCAAAGTGTAACACGCTCATCGGCCCCAGAGTAGGCTGGGAGGCTGGTGAGTGTGGGACACGGGGCCTGGATGAGGGGATGTAACAAAACGAACCCCGCTACAAGGGCTGTGGCGGGGTTCGATGTGGGACACTTTGGCGGCGATAGCGCGGCGGAGGAGCGGAGCGCTTACTTGAGATTCTCGTCAAAGAAGCGCAGAATGCGGGTAAAGAGGTGCTTGCGGTGGGAGAAACCGGTTATGCTGTGCTCCTTGCCGGGATAGACCTGCATATCAAAATCCACTCCTGCGTTAATCAGAGCCTCGATGTATGAGGCAGTGTTGCTGAAGAATACGTTATCATCGTCAAGGCCGTGAACTATGAGCAGGCGGCCGTGCAGCTTGTTGATGCGGTCAATAGCCGATGCATCATGGTAGCCGTCGGCATTCTGCTTGGGCTCCTGCATGAAACGCTCGGTGTAGGGAGCGTCATAGTAGCGCCAATCGGTAACAGGAGCAACCGCAACGCCGCATTTGAATACCGGAGTGCCCTCACTCATGGACATCAGCGTGTTGTAGCCGCCGTAGCTCCAGCCCCAGATAGCAATGCGCTCTGCATCGATGTAGGGAAGTGAGCCCAAATACTTGGCAGCTGCCACCTGGTCCTGGCTTTCCATCACGCCCAGATGCTTGTATGTCTGTTTCTTGAAGTCCGATCCGCGACGTCCGGTGCCGCGACCATCAACCACTGCAACTGCGTAACCTTTATAAGTGAGCAGGGCTTCGAAAGCAGCTCCGGGATAGAAACCGGCACCCCATTCATTGAGCACTTCGTTTGATCCGGGACCGCTGTATTGGTAAAGGATGACGGGGCAGGGGTGGGACTCATCGGCACCGGCGGGCTTTACCATCCAGCCGTAGAGAGTGGTGCCGTCGACAGTTTTGAATGAGAACTGCTCCTTGCGTGGCAGTCCGTATTCCAATGCGGCCAGTTTGATATCGGCGTTGTCATCAATCACTCCCAGTTGCTTGCCGCTGGCATCGTGACGTGTTACAAGATATGGGGTTGACATATCGGACCATGTGTTGATGTAGTATTTGCAACCGGTGCTGAAACGGGCATGGCTGGTGCCTTTTTCGGGAGTCAGTCTGGTCTTCTTGCCCTTGCCGTCAATCTTCCATACGGCGCAGTCATAAATGCCGCTCTCATTGCTCTCATAATAGGTAATGCCAGATTTGGGATCATATCCATGTAGGGCAAGAACATCAAAATCACCCTTGGTAATCTGGCGCTTGAGTTGACCGTTCAGATCATACAGATACAGGTGACGGTGGCCGTCACGCTCGCTCTGCATGATGAACTGAGTACCGTAGAACTGCGTCTGCATGTAGCCGAACTCGTCAATGTAACGGTCGTCCTGCTCGTGCAGTGTGAGTCGGCACACTGTTGAACGGGGATTGGCAGAGTAGATTTCAAGTTTGTTCTGGAGGCGGTTCAGAGTAAATATGAAAAGGGTATTATCCTCATTCTCAATGAACTTGATGCGAGGAATGTATGTGGTGCTGTCCAACTTCAGATCCATGTCGCGGATGACTGAACTCTTAATGTCAAATGAGTGGACCGATACCTTTGAGTTGGTGCCTCCGGCAGTAGGGTACTGCTGTGGGCGATATGATACCAGATCCTGGGAATATGCGTTGCGGTCAGGATTTGACAGGAAGAACGGAAGTTCATAGCTGCCCACCTGTGATTCGTCAAAACGGATCCAGGCCAGCATGCGGCTGTCGGCGCTGAACTCATAGGCGCGGGTGAGTCCGAACTCCTCCTCGTAGGCCCAGTCGGGGATGCCATTACGTATCTTTCCCAACTCACCATCCTTGGTTACCTGTACTTCAGCATTATTGAATAACATCTTGACTAAGAATATGTTATTGTCACGAACGAACGCTATGTTATGACCATCAGGTGAGAATGAAGGAACCTGGACGGGACCTCCGTCGGTAAGCTTTTCGGCCCTGTTGTTACGGATGGTGAATATGTAATAGTTGGCGGTATATGACCGGCGGAAAATCTTGCTGACATACTCTTCAAGCAGGATTACATCCTCAGTGGGAGAGAGTATGAAACGGCCCAAAGCAAAAGGCTTGTCCCCCTTGACGGTTCTCAGGTTGAGTATGGTATCCGTCACTGCTCCTGTCTTGAAAGAGTACTTCAAAATGCAGTCTCCGTCGGCTGCCAGATAGCTCTCTCCGTCTGCCATAGGTGTTATGCTGGGAGCACTGTTTCCGTAAAACGAACCTCCGATCACGTCATCCAGGGTAAGTTTCCTGTTCTGGGCACCCAATGAAAAGGCTGCTGTCACTGCTGCAACAAGTATTATCAATCGCTTCATATAATGATACTTAATTAATTGTCACAAAATTAATTATAATTTTCAGTTGTCAAGTACGCCCTTGCCCTGGCGTATAATCTCCTGATCCCCGTCAACGCAATAGACTACGGTGGAGTATTCAAAACCGCCTGCTCCGCCATTGATTACCAGGTCCACGTCATCTCCCAGACGCTCATCGATAAGTTCTGGGTCTGTCAGGTATCCGATGTCATCGGACTCATCATACGGAACGGTGGTGGAGAGCAGTGGAGCACCCAACTGTCGGCATATCTCACGTGTGATATCATTGTCTGGCACGCGGATTCCCACCTCCTTTCGGTTGCTGAATATCTTGGGCAGACGGCTGCCGGCACGCAGCACAAAGGTAAACGGACCGGGCAGGTTGCGTTTCATTGTCTTGAACGTGGCATTGTCTATCTGTACGTACTGGCTTATGTCGCTCAGGTCATAGCAGACTATGGAGAAACGGTGTTTGTGGGGGTCCATGCCCTTGATCTTGCAGATTCGCTCAATGGGGCGTTCCTTTAGTGCATGGCATCCCAAGGCATACGCCGTATCCGTGGGGAAAACAATAACGCCACCGCCGTTCAGGATGTCCAACACGCGGTCTATGTCGCGCTGGTTGGGATTCTTGTCATATAGTCTTATCAGCATGACTTCTGCTTTATATAATCTATTATAGCGTCTATATCGTCGGGGTTAAACCAGCGGGTGTTCTCATCGCGTTTGAACCACGTCATCTGCTTGCGGGAGTAGATTCGGGTGTTCTGTTTTATCTTCTCTATGGCAAAATCCAGCGTCCATGGCTTGCCGTCTGGGGTCAGGGCACCGTCCATCCAGCTGAAAAGCTCTTTCATGCCCACTGTGTTGAGTGAGTTGAGCCCGCGGTGCGGATACATGCGCCGGGCCTCGTCAATAAGACCGTTCTCTATCATCTTGTCAACGCGGCGGTTTATTCGCTCGTACAGTTCCTCACGCGGACGGGTGAGTCCGATGCGGATTATGTTGAACGGGCGCTCCGCCTTCTTTCCCTTGCGCAGGTCAGAGTAGGGGTGCCCGGTCATGTAGCAGACCTCAAGAGCATGCAGTACACGCTTGGGATTCTTTCTGTCCACCTGTTTATAGTACTTAGGATCCAGTATCTTGAGCTCCTGTACCAGATTATCCAATCCTTCCTTCTCATAACGCTCCAAAAGGGGCAGACGGATGTCGTCCGGAATAGTGGGAATCTGGTCTATACCATAGCACAGGGCATCTATATACATCATTGAGCCTCCTGTGACCAGTAGGGTATCGTGGTCTGCGAATAGTTTATCCGCAAGCGCCAGTGTGTCCTCTTCGTATCTGGCAGCACTGTAATAGTCCTCAAGACCCAGGTTGCCAACCAGGTAATGTTCAGCACGTGCTCTTTCATCCGGTGTGGGTGCAGCTGTGCATATCGGAATGTCGGCATACATCTGTCTTGAATCGGCCGAAATGATGGGGGTATGAAACAAATCGGCGAGGGTCAGGCACAATTCAGTCTTCCCCACGCCGGTAGGTCCTAATATCACAACCAGGTTCTTCACTCAATACAGGTCGTCAATGGAATCAAGGCTTACAGTATCGCCGCCTTCGCCGCCTTCCATTCCGAAACCTTCCTCGTCAATCTCATCGGAATCAAATCCTTCATCGCCGTAGAAGTTCTCATCAACGTCCAGAACGGGATTGGCCTTGGCGAATTCATCAAAATCAACAGTCTGCTTGGGCGGGTTACCCTGACTTGCGGTGCAGACAGCCTCGGTAAGATTCTTACCGGTGATAATCTCTTTCAACTCAATGAAAAAGCATCTTTCTGTCAGAGGGTCAAAGACGTATATGAGACGTTGTTTCTCATCTTCAATCAGCTCATCCAGCGGGGTGTCTGCCATAACCCAGTTGTCAACCTCCGAACTGGTATTCATCTCCTCACGGGTTATCTCCTCGCGTTTCTCCCAGTTGTCCTCACAAATGAAGAATGAGGTCATCTGGTCGTCGGGATAACCTACAGATTTCAGAATGGCATTGCTGAAATCCAGGAATGATGCTGATGAACTGATTTGGATTTCGCGATAGAAGTCATCAACCTCATCAGAAATGAAAATAAATCTGTAAATCATATTGTTACTTATTTATCTGTCGCGTATTATGCCTCTTTCTGACCTGGAGATAAAGTCTATTATGTACTTTACCTGAGGATCATCGGCTATTTCACTCTCCTTAAGGGCTGCTACGGCCTGAGATACATTCAGACCCTGCTGATAAATGATACGGTATGCGTTGTGGATGGCCTCGATAGTCTCGGCACTGAACTTTTCACGGCGCAGACGGACCAGGTTGATGCCCATATATGTCAAAGGGTTGCGTCCGGACATGGTAAACGGAGGGACATCCTGGCTTACGCCTGTTCCACCCTGTATCATTACGTAGCCGCCTATATGTGTAAACTGGTGGATAAGCACCCCTGCACTGATTGTGGCGTGGTCCTCAACCTCAACCTCACCGCCCAGTTTAGTGCTGTTGCCTATGATGCAGTAACTGCCTACAATGCAGTCATGGGCTACATGCATGCTCTCCATAAGCAGGTTGTTGCTGCCAACCACGGTCTTGCCTTTGGATGCGGTACCACGGTTGATTGTCACGTTTTCACGGATTCGGTTGTTGTCGCCAATCTCGGCGGTAGTCTCCTCGCCGACGAACTTGAGATCCTGCGGTATGCCTCCGATGACGGCTCCCGGATGTATGGTGTTGCCGTTACCGATACGTGAGCCGTACATGACGTTTACATGCGGCATCAGGATATTGTTATCGCCTATTACAACGTTCTTGTCTATGAAACAGAACGGGCCAATCTCTGTGTTACGGCCAATCTTGGCCGATGGGTCAACGTATGCTAAGGGGCTTATCATATGTTATCTCTTTTTACGATTTGTACCATGAATTCCGACTCTGCAACCAGTTTGTCGGCTACAAAGGCATAACCTTTGAGTGACAATATGTTATGACGTATTGGTGCGGTCCTTACAACCCTCATCAGGAGGGTGTCGCCAGGTACTACGGCCTGACGGAAACGCGTATTGTCTATCTTGATGAACATGGCCTCATAATTCTTGGGCTCTCCTGTTATCTGGAGGGCGAGAGTTCCTCCCAACTGGGCCATGGCCTCGATAATCAGAACACCGGGCATGATGGGATGCTCGGGGAAGTGGCCGGTAAAATAGAATTCATTGTTGGTCACATTCTTGACACCTTCGGCATACAGGTCGGTCAGTGTGATGACCTTGTCCAGCAGCTGCATGGGGTAGCGGTGCGGCATAACAGCCTGGATCTGCTGCAGGTTCATTACCGGCGGAACTGATGGGTCATAAGCCGGAGCCTGAACATCATTCAGGATTATGTTCTTGCGCAGTATACGTGCAAACTTGTTGTTGATGGTGTGGCCAGGACGGGTGGCTATGATACGGCCCTTTATCGGTTTGCCAACCAAAGCCAGGTCTCCTATTATGTCCAGCAACTTGTGGCGTGCAGGCTCATTGTCCCACTGCAACGGCTTATGCATGATATAGCCCAGTCTTGTAGCATCCATCTTGGGCACTCCCATAACCTCACATATCTTGTCGTAGCGTTCCTGAGGCATTTCACGCTCGTAAATCACGATCGCGTTATCCAGGTCACCGCCCTTAATCAGTCCGGCACCAAGCAGTGGCTCTATCTCACGGACAAAGACGAAAGTGCGGCTGCGGGCAATCTCAGACGGAAAATCATGCATGTCATCCAAAGAGGCGTACTGGTTGTACAGGATCTTGGAGTCGTATGATATAAGTACGTTCACGCTGAACTCGTTGTCCGGGAGCAGGATGATTGAAGAACCGGTGGTCTCATCCTTGACCTCAATCTTGTTCTTGACCACATAGTAGTCTTTAAGGGCATCCAGTTCCTTTATTCCCACTCTCTGTATGTTATCCACATACTCTATGGCACTGCCGTCCAGAATAGGGAACTCCGGACCGTTCACTTCAATATGGCAGTTGTCTATTCCGGCAGCATAGAGAGCTGCAAGGGCATGTTCTACTGTGCTGACCTTGACGTTGCCCTTGAAAAGGACGGTGCCGCGCTGTGTTTCGCGTACGTTCTCTGCAAAAGCCTCGATTATCGGCTGGCTATCCAGATCTGTTCTTTGTATCTTGTATCCGTAGTCTGCGGGAGCGGGGTTGAACGTCACGGTCAGTTCAAGACCTGTGTGAAGCCCCTTTCCGCTTAATGAAAAACTACTCTTTAAAGTCTTCTGTTTATACATGTTATGATGTTTGTCTTAAAGCTTACCTGTCTCCAAGTCTGGCTTTCAGTTCTTCTATTTCCTTTTCAAGTTGACGGACAGTTTTGCTCAATTCGGGCAGGTCCCTGTAAATTAGCGATGAGCGAAGGAAGTTGCGATATCCTATGGCCGGATACCCCATCAGTGTTGCTCCGTCTTCAACGCTGCTTATTACGCCTGTCTTGGCTGCCAGATTGACTTTGTTACCGATGGTTATGTGACCCGATATTCCGCTCTGGCCGCCGAACATGCACCAGGAACCGACTTTGGTTGAACCTGCTATTCCGGACTGAGCGGAAATGACGGTGTTGCTGCCAACTTCAACGTTATGTGCCACCTGAACCAGATTGTCCAGTTTTACGCCCTTGCGGACTATGGTGCGGCCCATTGTGGAGCGGTCTATGCATGTGTTTGCACCTATTTCAACATCGTCCTCCAGTTCGGCGATACCTATCTGCGGAATCTTGTTGTAGCCGGTGGGGGTCGGAGCGAATCCGAATCCGTCGGCACCTACAACGCTACCTGCATGAAGAATGCAGCGGTTGCCTATCTTACAGCCGTAATAAACGGTAACGTGGGGATACAGGATGCAGTCCGAACCCACGGTGGCGCCTTCACCTATTGTGACTAAAGGATATATCTGTGTGTTGTCGCCGATGACTGCACCATCCTCAATGACTGAAAACGGACCTATGTATACGTTGTTCCCGATCCTGGCCTTTTCGGAAACAGATGCCAATGAACTTATTCCGGTCTTGGCCGGTTTCATGGATGCGTAAAGTGACATCAGTTTGGCCAAAGCTTCATATGCATTGTCAACTCTGACGAGAGTTGCGCTCACAGGCTGTTCAGGTTTGAAATCCTTGTTAACCAGTATGATACTTGATTTGGTCGAATACAGATACTGGGTGTATTTGACATTAGAAAGAAAAGAGAGTGCACCCGGTACACCCTCTTCAATCTTGGCGAAAGTATGGACGGAGGCGTTTTCATCGCCGTCAACGGTGCCGCCCAGAAAATCCGCTATCTGTTTTGCTGTAAATTCCATTTTTGTATAATTGCACTTTAAACTGCAAATATAATGTATTATTTTAAATAAGCGCTCATTTCCTTCTGAACTTCGGCAGCCTTTGCGCGGGCAACAGAGGCAAAGTTCTCTGTGCTGTCGGCATAAATGATTGCACGGCTGCTGTTTACGATAAGACCGCATTTGCTGTTCATGCCGTATTTGCAAACATCTGCCAATGAACCGCCTTGTGCTCCTATGCCCGGAACAAGCAGAAAACTGTCTGGGACGGTCCTGCGGATATCGGAAAGCATTTCTGCACGGGTGGCACCTACCACATACATCATGTTGTCAGCGTTTCCGCCCCACTCAAGTGACTTGCGAAGAACGTTCTGATACAGAGGAGTGCCTTCCGGATCCTTGATGTACTGGAAATCATCGGCACCCTTGTTGCTGGTAAGGGCAAGCAGTATCACCCACTTTCCGTCATGTCCCAGGAACGGGGTTACGCTGTCCTGGCCCATATAAGGTGCTACGGTTACTGAATCCACATTCATCTCACCAAAGAAACTCTCTGCATACATCTTGGAGGTGTTTCCTATGTCACCGCGTTTGGCATCGGCTATGATGAACTGGTCAGGATAGTTGGTGCGTATGTAGTCTATCGTCTTGTAAAGTGCCTGCAAGCCCTTGAGCCCGTTGCTCTCATAAAAAGCCAGATTGGGCTTGTATGCAATGCAGAAATCGGCCGTGGCGTCAATTATTTCTTTGTTAAAGGTGAATATCGGATCCTCCCCGTTCAGCAGGTGCTGCGGGATTTTTTTGATGTCGGTGTCAAGACCTACGCACAGAAACGATTTCTTGCGCATTATGTTCTGATACAACTCTTCTCTTGTCATATGTGCTGATTGTTGAAAATTTCTTTACATTTGAGCCTCTTTCATCCGCTCTGCGTTTTCTGCTATTGTCAGTTGGTCTATGCACTCCTGGATGTCACCGTTCATGAATGCCGGCAGATTGTAAATGGTATAATTTATCCGATGGTCGGTTATGCGGCCCTGCGGATAATTGTATGTGCGTATCTTGGCCGACCTGTCACCTGTAGATACCATAGTCTTGCGGCGGGCGGCAATATCATCCATGTATTTCTGATGCTCCCGGTCATATATCATAGTGCGCAAGCGGGATAATGCACGTTCCTTGTTCTTGGGCTGGTCACGGGTTTCGGTGCACTCAATCAGTATCTCCTCAACAGCTCCGGTGTTGGGATTTTTCCAATTATAACGGAGCCTTACGCCAGACTCGACCTTGTTCACGTTCTGACCGCCGGCGCCACCGCTGCGGAATGTGTCCCATTTTATCTCACCCTCATTTATCTCAACTTCAAAGGCATCGGCCTCGGGCAGGACGGCAACCGTAGCGGCGGATGTATGGATCCGACCCTGAGTTTCGGTTACAGGGACGCGCTGGACCCGGTGAACACCGGATTCGTATTTCAGTGTTCCGTATACTTTCTCACCTGTCACGGTGAAAATTATCTCCTTATATCCTCCTGATGCGCCTTCCGAGCATGATGAGACTGCAGTCTTCCAGCCTTTGGACTCACAATATTTGCAGTACATACGGAACAGGTCACCGGCAAACAGGGCAGCCTCATCACCTCCCGTACCGCCGCGAATCTCCATTATGACATCCTTTTCATCCTGAGGATCGGCCGGAATGAGCATCTGTTTAATCTCCTCTTCAAGCTGCGGCAGGCGCTCATTTGCAGTGTCAAGTTCCTCACGTGCCATCTGGCGCATTTCCGGGTCGCTTTCATTTGCCATGAGCTCCTTGGCTTCGGCGATGTTCTCTTGAAGCCTGATGTATTCCTTGCGTGCCGCTACCACCGGCTCCAGGTCCCGGTATTCACGGTTCAGTTTGACGAACCGTTTCATGTCAGCAATAACTGAAGGGTCTGTTATGAGCAGACTCACCTCCTGGAAACGGGCCTCCAGACCGTCGAGTTTATCAAGCAGACTCTCTGATGCGGCCATTATTTGCGTTTTACGTCATTTACAAAAGCAACAGGACCACCCTCATAGAAGTTGATAATGTTGCGTGATACATATTCTGCCATCTCGTTGCGCACATCGTAGGTCTGAGTGCCCACGTGCGGGGTGATAACGGCATTCTCACATGCCAGTATTTCGGGGCTGACCTTGTCACCGAACTCGAATACGTCCAGTCCGGCACCCCAGATACGCCTGTTCTTGAGGGCATCGGCCAGAGCAAGTTCATCAACAATCGGTCCTCTGGCTGTATTCACCAGAATGGAAGTGGGTTTCATCAGCTCCAGCTGCTCCTTGCCTATAAGATGCCAGGTCTCCCTGGAGTAGGGTACGTTTACCGATACGAAATCAGAATTTTTGAGCAGTTCGTCAAAATCAACGTATCTGGCATCGTACTGCTGCTCTATTTCGGGGCTTACACGATGACGGTTGTGATAGATAATATTCATGCAACTGGCTTTGGCGCGACGTGCTAGCGCCTGGCCAATGCGTCCCATGCCTATGATACCTAATGTCTTGCCGCCAAGGGAGTAGCCCAGATTGGCCAGAAGTGTCCATTCCAAAGCTCCGGGAATACGCAAGCGGCGGTCTACATCTGTTATCCGGCGTGCTACGGCCAGCATGAGTCCAAAGGCCAGGTCGGCGGTAGGTTCTGTTACGGGTCCGGGAGTATTTGTTACGGCAATACCAAGCTCAGTAGCCGTAGGGATATCTATGTTGTCAAATCCGACTGCATAGTTGCTTACCAGTTCAAGACGGGGCAGGCCTCGTTCCATAAGCCTGCGGTCAACAGGGAAGTTGAACATGGACTGCAGGACGTCATATTCCGGGAGCATATCGTATACCTCATCATAAGTGAAAGACTCTCGTCCTTCAGGTGGAAATGTAACATCGTACTTTCGGATAAGTTCCGCATATCCGGTGCGGAACATGTTGTATGTCACAAGAACACGTTTTTTCATGTCGCTCCAATTTTGGGTGCAAAGATAAGCATTACGGAATGTGTACATCTCATAGCAAAGCTTAAATATACTCAAAAAAAGTCCCCAAAGGGTTTTTTATAAAAACCATTTGTTACTTTTGTAAGCCAGCATAGAAAACTTATGAAAAAATTACTGCCAATTGTCACCGCATTGATGTGCGGATTCATTTCCTGTGCCACCGACAGCCAGGATTCAGGAAAATTAGTGATAAACGAAAGAGGGTATTTCGAGACCCGGGGTGTAAACGTGTTGGTCTATTCCAACAACTATCAGGGAGTATTCTGTGATGAAAAGACAGCGGGCGTGGAAATCGTTCAGCGCGGAGTCCGTATAGCTACAGGTGGTGCTGTACGTCTGATGAACACTCCTGAACAGTGGGATATCTATGCAACCCTTACTGAACGCACCATCGATACCTTGGGTGGTGTTATTAAATGCAGGTTCAACTACCCTGACTACAATTTCAGATACGGTATAACCGTAAGACAGGAGGGCAAGGGATTCCGCATGTCTGTTGAACTGGATGAACCGCTACCGGCCGAGTTGGCAGGTAAGGCAGGACTCAATATGGAATTCTTCCCGGCAACCTATTACGGAAAGACCTATCTTGTTGACGGACAGTCTGAGATATTCCCGCGCTATCCGTCAAGTGACACAGAGATGCGTCCCAAGTCAGAGAAGATCAATCAGTTCTGGGGCCTTTCAACATTCGATGACCGCGGACGTGACGAGTTTATCGTTCCCAAACCGATATCCAAAGGACACACAATCGTATTTGCTCCCGAGGATGAGTCACTGCGTGTGCTGTTCCAGTCGGATACAGAACTGAACCTGTTTGACGGACGCAACCTGTCACAGAACGGTACTTTCGTGGTACGTTCCATGATTCCTGCCGGAAAGAAAGGCACAGTGCTTGAGTGGTATGTGGAGCCGACTCCCGATGCAGGATGGATACGTGAGCCAAACATCGGATTTTCACAGATCGGTTATACTCCGGCTCAGAAAAAGGTGGCTGTCATAGAACTGGACCGCAACGACAAGGTGGTATCCAAAGCCAAGATATTCCGTGTGAATGCCGACGGCAGCCATACGTTGGCCCTGGAGCCCGCCGTAAAGGAGTGGGGCGTATTCTACAACCGCTACAATTATGCCCAGTGTGATTTCAGTGCAGTAACCGATCCGGGTACCTATTATATTGAATATAATGGTTTCAGAACTAATCCGTTCCCAATCAACAAGAACGTGTACGATGGCAAGTGGCATAACACTATGGATGTCTGGCTTCCTGTACAGATGGACCACATGCTTGTGAACGAAGCTTACCGTGTATGGCATGGCCGCTCACACATGGACGATGCAGTTCAGGCTCCTACCAACTATCAGCAACATGACGGTTACCGTATGGGAAACAGCACCAATACCAAATACAAACCTTACGAGCATATTCCAGGCCTGGCAGTAGGCGCATGGTATGATGCCGGTGACTTTGATATCCAGTCCGGTACCGTAATCGGTCTTACCAATCAGCTGGCCGAGGTTTGGGATGTACTTCGTCCCGAGCGTGACGAGACATTCATTGACCAGAAGACGCAGTTCGTTGACATACACCGTCCGGACGGTCTTCCGGATATGATACAGCAGGTAGAGCATGGCGCCCTTAACCTGTGTGCGCAGATTGAGAACATCGGTTTCATAGCAGGCGGTATTGTACAGGGTAATATGCATCAGTATCATCATCTGGGTGATGCCGTTACAATTACTGACGGTTACATATATGACCCCAGCCTTAAGCCTTATGAGGTACGCGGCAATCGCTCAGGTACACTTGATGACCGTTTTGCATTTACCAACAACGCCGGCAATCCTATGAGTAACGTGAACGTTTGCGCTGCTTTGGCACATGCGGCTCGTGTTCTTGCGCCGTATATCCCGGAAACAGCAGAACGCTGCAAGAAGAATGCTCTGAAGCTCTGGAAGGATATGGATGACTATCAGGCCAGAATGGCCAACCGGCCTCAGCAGCAGCAACAGGGTAACGGACAGCGTGGCAACCGCGGTTTTGGCGGCGACCGCTCAAGTGCCGCCATCCAGTTGTGGCTCCTGACAGGTGAGCAGAAATACAAGGATATGTTCCTGCCGGGAGTGATGCGTCAGATTGAGGCAGCCCGTACTGCACCGCAGGGCGCCGAGGATAACCGCACCGGTGGCGGAAGCGCCATGCGTGCCCCGCGTGTAAACATTACCACAGCTCTCTCGCTTCTGCCTTATATGGATGATGATTTCAAGGCTCAGCTTCGGGAGGTCATTCCCGTATTCGTTGAGGATGCCAAGCGTACAGCAGAGTCAACTCCTTACGGCGTTCCTGTGGCTGGAGGATCATGGGGAGGCAGCGAGCGTGTCATCAGTTGGGCTCAGAATAACTATATGGTATGGCGTTATTATCCCGATCTGATTGATCCTGAGCTGGTCCTTTCGGGACTGAATTTCATATACGGAAACCATCCGTATTCAAATGTCTCTTTCGTTACGGCTGTTGGTGTCAACACAAAGAAAGTGGCTTACGGAAACAACCGTGCCGACTATACCTTCATTCCGGGCGGTATAGCTCCCGGACTGGTGCTTCTGAAGCCAGACCTGTTGGAGCATAAGGATGATTATCCGTTCCTGTGGGGTGAGAACGAATGCTGCACCCGCACGGTTCCGTCATATGTAACATTGTCAATCGGTGCTGAGGAGATTGCTGCGGCAATCAACAAATGATGAAGTAGTACATCATGTCAATTTCAATCAAAGGCTTAAGTCATTATTACCCTAACGGTAAGAAAGCGTTAAACAACATCAATCTTGAGATACCTTCGGGTATGTTCGGCCTTTTGGGGCCCAACGGAGCCGGAAAGTCCACTCTAATGCGTATTCTGGTAACCCTTATGGAACCAACCGAGGGCCAGATTGATGTGTGCGGATACGATATTCGCACTCAGCGTCAGGAGGTAAGGCGGATATTGGGATATCTGCCTCAGGATTTCCGTTTTTTTGCCAAGTATAAAGTTCGTGAGTTTCTGGATTATGCCGCTGCGCTTTCGGGTATGACCAACTCTGCGGAGCGCGGCAAGGCAGTTGACGCCATGCTGGAGCAGGTCGGACTATATGAAGCCCGTGACAGGTTCGCTCAGAATCTGTCAGGCGGTATGAAACGTCGTCTCGGCATAGCTCAGGCTCTGATTCATAAGCCTTTGGTCCTGGTTGTTGATGAACCTACCACCGGACTTGACCCGGAGGAACGTATCAGGTTCCGTAACCTGTTGAGTGAGGCCAGTTCCAAGGATACAACAATTATCCTTTCAACCCATATCGTAGGTGACATTTCCAGTTCATGTACGGAGATGGCTATGCTCAATCAGGGAGAGGTGATGTTCCGCGGATCGCCTGCAGGTATGCTCAAGGAGACCGAGGGCAAGGTATGGCGTCTTAAGGTCACCAATGAGCAGTATGCCGAGATTAATCAGAAATATGCTGTGATATCAACGATACCGGATGGTCTTGGTTGGGACATACAGGTAGTGGCAAAGAGTCTTCCGGGTTACGATGCGGTGAGTTATCCGCCAAACCTGGAGCATGCATATGTTTATTTTACGGAGATTAGGGATAAGGATTGATGAGGATAGGATTAACTAACATACGCATAGTATCCAGATACGAGACAAAACTGCTTGTCCGTGGCTGGTTCTTCAAGGTTTTTGCTTTCTTGGCACTGCTTGCATCGGTGATTCTCGGCTCCATATATATCCTGTCGCCTTACCAGCAGGCTCAGATGGTAAACAGGTCTGTCATACCATACATGTTCATGCTTGTGATGAATCTGGGACAGGCTGTGGTCTCTGTGTTCCTGGCATCGGAATATCTCAAGAGGGACAAGCAACTTGATACGTCAGAGGTGTTCTACACCCGTCCGCTTACAAATGCCGAATATCTGTTGGGCAAGATGTGGGCCACACTGAAAGTATTTTTTGTACTTGATGTGGCGGTAGCGCTTATAGCTCTGGTAATGAGCCTGATTAAGTACGGATTTGCACTGGATTATCTCAGTTATCTGTGGTATTTCCTGCTGCTTTGCGTTCCTACACTTGTATTCATAGTAGGACTGTCCACCACTCTGATGCTGCTGCTTAACAACCAGGCCATAACTATGGTTATCCTGCTGGCTTATATTGGCGTGACCCTGTTCTACATAGACAATGTCTATTATTACCTTTTTGATTATATAGGTTTCAACTTGCCCATGCTAAAGTCCGTGGTAACCGGTTTCAGCGGACTCTCCAGACTGATCAATCACAGGATGTGCTATGTGTTGCTGGGCATAGGGCTTATTCTGACTGATGTATCGCTGTTCCATCGTCTGCCTAATTCCAGGTATAGCCTGCTGCCTTGGCGTATTGCTGCCGCATTGTTCCTGGCTGCAGGTTTATTTGCCGGTTTCAGGCATGTCCATTTATATAAAGTGGATGAGAGATTCAGGGCCGACATGGTGGAACTGGACAACAGATATGTGCACATCGGAGGTGCTGTGGCAGATTCATGTACGCTTTCGGTGACACAAAGCGGTGATTCCTTGAGCGTGACTGCAGAGATTACGGTAAGGCCCAAGGTAAGCACTTCACAACTGGTGTTCACTCTGAACCCGGGGTTCAATGTCAGTAGTATCAGAACTACAGGACACGGCATGAAGTGGGAGCGTCTGAAGCATCTGATAGTTCTGTCTTTTGACAGGACACTTTCCGAAGGTGAACCTGTAAGTCTGGTTATGGATTATGGCGGTAAGGCCGATGAGCGCATCTGTTTTCTGGATATCACGTCTGAAAAGATGCTTGAGAACAGCAAGGTCCTCTCCATGCTCAATGTCGGAAAGCGTTATCTTTTCCAGGATAAGGATTTCACCATGCTTACCCCTGAAAGCTACTGGTATCCTCGTCCGGGTGTGGCATACAGCAACGAGAGTCCTGAATGGCAGATCTCTTACTTTACTGATTTCAAGATCAATGTAATTCCCAATCCCGGAATGGTGCCAATTTCGCAGGGGTTGTGTACGGCAAATGCCGACTCCAGTATGTTCACATTCAAGCCGGAGTCATCACTACCGTCCATATCGCTCCTGATTGGTGATTACAGGCCCAAATCAATAACGGTTGACTCCACCTTGTATACAGTATGGGAGTTGGGAGATTGGGATGATCAGTTTGAGGTATTTGATTCAATACGTGATACAGTTCCGTATATAATCAGGAACATGCGCCGGAGTATGGAGTATAGTGCTGATATGAAGTATCCGTTCAAGCGTTTCTCGATTGTGGAGGTACCGGTACAGTTTACGTCATACAAACGGGTATGGACATCGGTCTATGAACAGTTGCAGCCAGAGATGGCACTCGTTCACGAGAGAGGTTTTGATATGGGCAGATTCCAGTTCCGTAACCAGAAACGTATGTATTCCGGCAATGGCCGTAACAACTGGAACGGTAGAAACGGAAATATGTCGGAAAAGGAGATTCTGCTCAGCATTCTCAACAACTCCATATATTTCCTAATGGAATCCGGTAATTACAGTGGCACCAGCAGGAACGGACAATGGACCATGACCCAGGTGGACAATCCTTACTTTTACCGGCCTCTGTTCTACAATTTCAGATATAATGTCTACTCGTCATCCTGGCCAATGGCCAACAGAATGGTGGAGGCTATGACGGGAGGAACCCAAAACAACGGATCGGCATGGATGAGGAGGATGAACGGACTGTCCGAAGATGAGAAGGCGCTGATACTGATGAGCAAATACAGTTTTGACCGCATAATGTCAGATCCGGAGTGGGAGGATCTTGCAGACAATGCCCTGGCAATCAAGACCAAGGATTTCTTTGCTCCGGTTTCGGTGGCTGTGGGCTATGAGTCTTTGAAAGACTCCATATCTGCCAAGACAAGAGAGAGAGAATTTGCCAACGTCTCATTTGACTCAATTCTGGATTGGGTCCAGAATTATTCGGGTATAAGCCTTAAGGACAAGATTGAAGGCTGGAATGACACTGCCCGACTGGCCTGCTACAAGGTTGGAACTCCAACAATAACTACTGTCACCACCGATACGGCAGATATATACCAGGCTGAGATTTCGTTTGAGAATATATCCGACAATCCCGGTTACGTAAACGTTGAATTCATGTTCTATGAGGTTGAGAATGCGGGTGATGAGGATAAACCCAAGAGTATGATGGTGAGCGTCGGCGCACATGAGACACGAAGGCTTGTTACGCATTGGTTCAATATTCCCGGCAGGATAAGTGTAAATACGATGCTTTCTTCAAACCTGCCTCATGATGTCAATCTTGATGGTTCGGACTGGAGTACATATGAGGGCACAGAACTTGAGGAAGAAGGTGTCTATACATTGAACGGCGGTGTGGATAATACGCTTCCGGGTGAGATTATCGTCGATAATGAGGACAGAGGACTGTTCTCTCTTTCAAGGCCGCTCAGAACCGGTTATCTGTCCAAATGGATAGACAAGGCGAAGGAGAATGACAATGAATTCATATATGAGGGATTCTCCGACTGGAGAACTTACAGCCAGTGGACTCTGGTGACAGACCAGAACCTGTATGGAGATTACATCCGGTCATCATATATCATATCTCCGGGTGACGGTTCCCAGTATGCTCGCTGGAGCGTACCTCTTTCTGTTGCAGGCGTGTATGATGTATATTTCTATGCATCTCCATCCCTGTACAGCAACAATAACCGGAACCGCAGATGGAACAACAATAACAATAATAATAACAACAACGGCCGTAGGGTAACCAGCGACTATAATTTTGAGATTGAACAGTTCAACATGAAGGACCATGTGTCTATGAACATGTGGCGTGCCGACGAAGGCTGGAACCTGCTTGGTACATTCAGGTTTGAAGCGGATACGGTGAGGATCAGTCTCAACAACAGGTCAAGCATAAGCGTGATTATTGCCGATGCCGTGAGGATGGTTAAAAGGGAAAGATAAAAAAAAGAACAGCATATGATTAAAAAACAATCTTTGATTACAGCAATTGTCGTTTTGGGATTAACCGCGTCCTTCGGGACCGGAGCCAGTGCACAGATTGTACTTACCATGGAGCAGGCTCTGGAGTATAGTGCCGAGCATAATCCGGATCTTAAAAACTCCCGCATGAGCATGGAGCGCTACGAGCAGAACCTGATTGCCCAGAGGGCATCGCTGAAATCAAGGTTCTCACTTAACCTGCAGCCGCTTTCGTACTCTCAGTCACGTCAGTTTGACAGCCGTTACTCAGACTGGTACACAAACCGTTCTTTGTCATCGTCAGGTACGTTCAGCATATCGCAGCCCATAATCTGGACCGATGCTACGCTGTCTCTCAACAACAATCTGTCATGGCAGAGCAACGAATCTACCGTAGGCGGTAAGACCAACACCAACCGCGCTTTCAGTAACAGTCTTTATCTGAGTCTGAACCAGCCCCTGTTTACATATAACAGGACCAAGATGAATATGCGTCAGATAGAGATGGACTATGAGAACGCCCGCATAAGTTACGCCCTGCAGAGGCTTAACGTGGAGCGTAACATAACAAGCCAGTTCTACAGCCTGTTCATGTCACAGCAGAACCTTGCCATAAGCGAATCTGAACTTGAGAACGCCGAGAGGAACTTCAATATAATAAAGGACAAGGTGGAGGCAGACCTGACTACCAAGGATGAATACTATCAGGCAGAGCTTAACCTGGCCCAGTCACGTTCCAGCCTGGAGAACCAGAGGGTGAGTCTTGAGAACGCCAAGGATAATTTCAAGCAGGTTCTGGGAATACCTCTGGAGGAGGATATAATTGTGGTGTGCGACATTGAGGCCGAACCGGTATATGTGGATTTTGACAAAGCACTTGAGAGTGCAATGACAACCAGACTTGAGTTAAGGCAGCGTCAGATATCAAGGGAACAGCAGGAGATGTCTTTGATTCAGGTCAGGGACAATGACAGTTTCAACGGAAGCATATCACTTTCGCTCGGTATCATGGGCGATAATCCGGAATTCAACCACTTGTATGATAATCCTACCAACAATCCCCGTGTGTCTGTTTCATTCAGCGTTCCGCTTTATGACTGGGGTGCACGCAAGGCACGCATCAAGGCAGCGGAGATAGGAAAGCAGATATTTGAGCTGAGCGCCGAGGAGGAACTCAAGAGCATAGAGATGAACGTACGCAGCACCTGCCGCAGCCTGGATAATCTGGTAGGACAAATCTCTATAGCCGAGCAGAGCCAGCGTAACGCCCAGCTTACATATGACCTCAATGAGGAGCGCTACCGCAACGGCGAGCTGACCGGACTGCAGATGAACCAGTTCCAGAATCAGCTGTCAAACAGCAAGATGTCTTACACACAGGCTATCATAAACTATAAGGTCCAGCTTCTTAATATCAAGGTCCTGACCCTTTATGACTTTGAAAAGGATGAGCCGGTTGTCCCCATTGTGTATGAGCAGAGCAACAAGAAGAATAAGAAGAAATAAATAAAAAGCAACAGATATGAAATCAGGAATCAGCGTACTTTCGCTAACAGCGCTTTCTGTCCTTCTGATGGCAGGGTGCAGACAAGAGAACACAATGAACCGTAATGAGATACCCACACCGGTATCCGTCTCCGACATTACCTATGGTTCTGTGAGCAGGATATTCACCACAAACAGTACCGCCATATCGAATGCCGAGGCTGAGTTGTCAACAGAGATGGCAGGCAAGTATCATCTTCAGAAAAACCCCGCAACCGGTAAACCTTACAAACTGGGTGACAGGGTTAAGAAGGGTGCTCTGATTGTACGTATTGAGGACAAATCGTATGAGAACGGCATCTCGATTGAGTCCAAACGTCTGAACCTGGAGCTTGCCGAGCAGGAACAGGCCAAGACAAAATCGCTCTACGAGAAGGGCGGTGCCACATTGACAGAAGTCAAGAACTCCGATATCAAGATCATGAACTCCCGTCTGGATTATGAGAACGCCCAGATGAATCTGGAGAAGATGAATATCCGTGCCCCGTTTGACGGTGTTATTGTCAATCTTCCTCATTTCTCTAACGAGGCAAAGGTAAATAGCGGTACATCAGTGGCTACTGTCATGGACTACAGCTCGATGCTGCTTGAAATCAACCTGCCTGAGAGTGCAATCAATGAGGTCAAGGTGGGTCAGAAGGCATTCATCACCCATTATACACTTCCCAAGGATACAATCATAGGTGAGATAACAGAACTATCACCGGCTATCAGTGCCGAGACCCGTACGTTCAAGGGCAAACTTGTAATAAACAATAAAGACCTTCTTATAAGACCGGGTATGTTCGTAAAGGCCGATATCGTAACCGAGAGCCACAGCTCAACGATTGTGATACCTAAGAACATTGTCCGTAACGAGCGGAACAGACGCATAGTATTCGTTGTTGATCAGGGTATTGCCATAGCAAAGCAGATCAAATTGGGTCTTGAGGAGAAGAACAGCGTTGAGGTGCTGAGTGGTCTTGATAAGGACGATCAGTTGGTCATACGTGGTTTTGAGACCCTGAGAGACGGTTCAAAGGTTAAGATTCAGAGATAAACTACACTTAAGGGATGAAAAGACTGGTAAGTTGGGCGGTCAGGAATCCGGTTACTGTCACAATGGCGGTGCTGGCTATACTGCTGCTCGGAAAGATATCATATGACAGGCTGAGCGTGGAGTTGCTCCCAAGCATGAACAGTCCCCGTCTGTTTGTTGAGATTGACGCCGGCGAGCGTCCTCCCGAAGAGATTGAGAAACAGTTCGTGCGCAGCATGGAGTCTCAGATTGCCCGTCAGAGTGACGTGCGCAATGTCTCATCGGTAGTAAAGGTGGGTACGGCCAGGATAACGGTTGAATACGCCTGGAGAAAGAATATGGACGAGGCGTTCCTGGATCTGGAGAAGGCCATGAGCAGCTTCTCTCAGGACAGTCGTATCACAGACCTCAGGATTTCACAGAAAGATCCGACCACTGCGCCTATCATGATAATCGGTTTCTCCAATCCGGACATTACTGATATGGCTGAACTCCGCAAGGTGGCCGACTCATACGTGAGCAATGAACTGATGCGAGTTGAAGGCGTGGCCGATGTGTCACTGGCCGGAGATGAGTTCACCAACCTGGTCATAGAAGCCGATCCGTATAAACTGAAGGCTTTTAATATCACCGTTGACAATATTTCGTCACGTATTCAGGAAAATAATCAGAGGGTATCCGGCGGCAGGATATCTGAGCAGGGTTTCCAATATCTTGTGACCGGATCCAATACGCTGACAGATGAGGCAGCGTTCGGCAATATCATAGTGGGATACAAGAACACTGAGGCCCAACAGGGGCAGGTGGGCGAATTCGCATCGGCCAGCATGGCTCCCATTTACCTGCGCGATGTGGCTACAATCCACTTTGAGAACCGAGACCCTGAGAATATCGTCAGGGTGAACGGCAACAGGAGCATAGGCATATCTGTATTCAAGGAGATGGATTACAACACGGTCAAGGCCGTGGAGGGTATCAAAACCAGTCTCAGTAAGATACGCAAGTCTCTGCCAGGATATGATTTTATCGTAATCAGTGACCAGGCAACTTTCATCAACAACTCAATAGGTGAGGTAAAGAACAGCGCATTGCTAGGCATACTGCTGGCGGTCATCGTGCTGTTTGTATTCTTGCGCAGGATAGGGACCACGCTTATCGTGGCAGTTTCAATACCTGTTTCCATCATAGCCACATTCAACCTGATGTTCTTCAGCGGACTGACCATCAACATCCTGACACTGGGCGGACTGGCATTGGGCGCGGGTATGCTGGTGGATAATGCCATAGTGGTAATTGAAAGCATATTCAGGAATCAGGAGCGTGGACTGTCCGTACGTGATGCTGCTGTCACCGGAACTTCCGAGGTTGCCGGTGCGGTATCGGCATCAACCCTTACTACTATAGTGGTGTTCCTGCCGATAGTTTATCTGCATGGTGCAACCGGTGAGCTTTTCAAGGATGAGGCTTGGACTGTTACGTTCTCACTGCTTTCATCACTGTTTGTGGCCATTCTGGTTATTCCAACGCTGTACGACAAGATATTCGGACGCAAGAAGGCTGTTCCACTCAAGAATTTCAGTTCTGTCAATATCAAGGGTTACGGTTCATTCCTGAAGAGGCTTGTACAGAAACGCTGGTGGGTGATAATTGCATCAGTCATCCTGGTGGTCGGAACAGTATTCCTGCTGCCTTATGTGGGTACGGAATTCATGCCCAAGACCGAGGACAATACCATCAACGTAAAGGTGCGTATGGCCGAGGGTACAAGTCTTGAACGTACATCGTCTACGCTTGAGAGTCTTGAGAATCTGGTGTTTGACCTGTCTCAAGACAGCGGTTGCGTAATCTATACGCATGTGGGCCCCGGTGCATCATCCCAGAATATGGACTTTGAGGGTGAGAATACCGCTTCTATGAAGATTCAGCTCTCCAATTCATCGGCTGTTTCTCCGGATCAGCTTGCCGAGATACTGTCGTCATATGTGGATGGTGTAGAGGGAATGGAACTTACATTCGCGCAGGATGACAACTCATTGAGTTCGATGATGGGCTCCGAAGATGCTCCGCTGGTAGTGGAGGTTAAGGGTGAGGACCTTGATATGCTGTCCGTGCTTACCAGTCAGGTAAAAGCGGCAGTTGATTCAATTGACTGCCTCTATAACGTGGAGAGTTCGCTGGCTGGCGGTGCTCCGGAGATAATCATCACAGTTGACCGTGCTATGGCCGGTATGAACAACATAAACGTATCAACCATAATAACCCAGATACAGCAGCATCTTGACGGCCGTACCGCCGGACAGATGGATTATAAAGGTGATATGAGGGATATCAGCATCAAGGTTCCGGGTGTGTCGCTGGCTGAACTTAACAGTCTGGTCATCTCATCCGGACAGAAGGAATACCGCCTTGCGGAGTTGGCCAGGATAAGTGAAAGTACTGCTCCCAAGGAGATATACAGGCTGAATCAGAACCGTGTTACACGCGTTACTGCCGATATAGCAGAGTCGGTATCCCTGGATAAGGCGGCACAGCGTACCCGCGAGGCTGTGTCAGGTATAGAATTGCCGCAGAACTACTCCATTACTGTAACAGGTGAGGAGGAGCGTCGTGCAGAATCCATGAACAGCCTTCTGCTGGCATTGGTTCTGTCTATAGTGCTGGTATATATGGTCATGGCATCACAGTTTGAATCACTGCTCCATCCGTTCACCATCCTGCTGACCATACCTCTGGCTTTGGTCGGCGCGGTACTGATGTTCCTGGTGACAGGCGTTACTGTCAATATCATGGGTATAATAGGTATGGTGATGCTGGCCGGTATCGCGGTCAACAACTCCATCATTCTGGTGGACCGCATAGGACAGCTCAAGGAGAGCGGTCTGAGCCTGACCGATGCCATAGCAGAGGCAGGGCAACAACGTATCAGACCAATTCTGATGACCAGTCTTACCACAATTCTGGCGCTTGTACCTATGGCACTTGGATTTGGAGACGGAGCATCCCTGAGTTCCCCTATGGCCATTGCCGTGATAGGTGGTCTGTTAACCTCGACTCTGCTGAGTCTTGTGGTGATACCCTGTGTGTATTATGTGTTTGAGAGCGCTAAAGTTAGAATTACTGGAAAATGAATTCCAAGTCATTTATTGACAGAAGGGTAACAATCTGCATGCTTCTGGTGGCCATGACGCTGCTGGGCTATTTCTCGTACAAGCAGTTGCCGGTTGAGCTGCTGCCCAATACCGAGTTGCCCCAGCTTTATGTCTCAGCATCATCGCGCAGCGATCTGAGTCCGGCTTATATGGAGCAGCAGGTTATTATCCCGCTTGAGGGGGCCATAAGTGCAGTGGGTGGTGTTGAGAATATGGAATCGACAGTATCCGGCAGACAGGGCTCAATAAGGGTTGATTTTAAGAGAGGTACCAATATCAAGATGACCACCGTCAAGCTTCAGGAGAAAATCGCTTCCATCCGGTCCGATTTCCCGTCTGATGTGTCGGTGAATGTCCAACAGGCCAATGTCAACGGCATAAGCAACCAGTTCATGTCGCTTCAGGTTCGTGGATCGGGTGGCGTGGACCGCTTGAGGGCCATTGTTGATAAGGATGTGGTACCGCGTCTGGAGAGCATAGACGGTATTGCAGGCGTTACGGTCTATGGAGGTAGGGTCAAATCCATCGAGATCCGCTCCAATCCTGAGGCCATGAGCGCATTGCATATATCCAACTCACAGATAAGCCAGGCACTTAGCCAGTATAATCAGGAACGTACGTTCCTGGGTTTCATCAGTGAACCGGACAGGAAATACTATGTTCAGTTGGATGCCAACTATGACGATGTGTCACAAGTGGAGAATCTGGTAGTTGCCCAGGGACCTGTATACCTGAAGAATGTAGCCACTGTATTCTTTGACTACAAGGAGGAGACTACCATAAGCCGTGTGAACGGCATGGATGCCATCTCGGTATCGCTGGTCAACGGAGCTGGCGAGAACCTGCTGGACCTGTCCAAGAGGACTCTTAAACGTATTAATGAGGTTAATCGGGAGGTGGCAGCCCAGGACCTGCAGCTTGTAGTCCAGTCCAACTCGGCAGACCAGATCAGCAACAACATATCCCAGATAGTTAAACTGGCTCTTATAGGTGGATTGCTGGCAATTCTGGTCTTGTGGTTCTTTCTGCGCAACCTGAGCCTTGTATTTTTCATAGCATTGTCAATACCGGTCTCTGTATTATCGGCATTCAATATATTCTATGCAGCCGGAATATCCATCAACACCCTGACTCTGTTAGGTATTGCATTAGCCATAGGTATGTTGCTGGACAGCAGTATAGTTGTGCTGGAGAACATCTATCGTCTGGCGTCCATGGGAATGCCGCCGCGACTGGCGGCGCTGCAGGGAGTCCGGGAGGTCCGTAAGGCACTTGTCGCATCAACGCTTACCACAATAACGGTGTTCCTTCCGTTTGTGTTCTCCGATGAGCCGATGATAAAACTGCTGGGCAGGAACATCGGATTCTCCATCATATCAACGTTGATATTCTCGCTATTGGTGGCTGTCACCTTCATTCCGATGGCAACAGCTGCCATGATGGAGCGCGGAGGTGGCGGGAACAGCGTTTTCTTCAGGAAGATGTCTATCCATGACCGTCCGTTGCAGATGTATTCCACGCTGCTTAAGACCGCTTTGCGTAAGCCGGGACCGACAGTTGGTACTGCGGTTGCCGTTCTGGTTATTGCATTCATAATCGCACTGTCCCGCAATACCGGCCAGAACCGCCAGGTGGACAGTGACCGGATAAATGTGAACATCACCATGCCCAGCGGCAGCACACTTGACGATACGGATCAGGCAACAGCCATGCTTGAGGCCCGTCTGGACAGTTTTGCCCTGAAGAAGGATGTTATGAGCCGTATCCAGGAGGAACAGGCATCAATCACAGTGACCCTCCAGGACGGTTACAACAAGAAGGGCGGCATGACCATAAGCCAGATTGTAGAGCAGTTGGGCGAAGAACTTGCACTTGAGAATGAGATAGATGTCCGTGTAACTCCGGGCTATGCCAGAGGAAATCAGAATGCATCCGGACTGAGTTCAATTACCCGGTTCATGAGCGTGCTTGGTGTGGGAGATAACACGGAGAGGATAGTGGTAAAGGGTTCCGATACCGAGACTATGCGCGTAGTATCCAACAACCTCAGGTACTATCTTGAACAGTTGGATTTTATACGTAATGTCAGGGTTGATAATCCCGGTGGCCGGCGTGAGGTACAACTTACCTTTGACCCGGTGGCTATGGCGTCTTACAACATCAGCAACCAGGCTATCACCTCAGCATTGGGGTCGCTTAACCGATCCACAAGCACCGGAGCCAGTTTCAAGGTCGGAACCGATGAATATGACATTGTCATAATGGATGACCTCACAGAAGAAGAGGAGGAAGCCGGACGTTGGGAAAAGACTATGGATGACTTGCGCCGTGTCATAGTGACAGATGCCAATGGCGGCACTCATGAACTGCAGCAGATAGCAAATATCCGCCTGAGCCGCGGACCGTCGGAGGTGCGCCGTGTCAACCGTGACCGTCGTGTCAACGTAACCTATTCAATATCTCAGAGTGAGGATCTGCCCAAGGATGTCCTGGACGGTTACCATGACCAGATTGATGACCTGATTGCCAACTACAACCTGCCTTCAGGTCTGGCACTTGAGGTGCAGCGCGGCGATGACTCCACAAGTGAGTTCAAATTCCTGATACTGGCATCCATCATACTGATATTCATGATACTGGCATCGGCATTCGAGTCACTTACCACACCGGTGGTACTGCTGTTCTCTATACCTTTGGCCGCTATCGGTTCACTGCTGGCACTGCTCCTGTCCGGCAACAATCTTATGAATGCCAATACGCTGACAGGATTCCTTATCCTGCTAGGTGTTGTGGTCAACAACGGTATCATACTGATAGACTACTCATCTACACTGCGTCGAAGGGGCTACGGTCGCATGAGGGCTATCATGACCAGCGGATACTCGCGTCTGAGGCCTATCTGCATAACTACCATCACCACCATAGTCACTCTTATCCCGATGGCTATGGGTGACAATGAGTATGCAGGTGCGATAGGTGCTCCGTTTGCGCTGACTGTAATCGGAGGTCTTACCTTCTCCGCAATACTGACACTGCTCCTTATTCCTACGCTCTACATATCGTTTGAGAACATGAGAGCCTGGTATAAGGGACTTGGCCGATACACCCATATCCTGCACATTGTAATATTTGCAGTAGGCGTGATAGCAATTATTTCGGGCGTAAGAGGCATATTCAAGATATTGCTTTACATAATGCTGCTGGCACTGCTGATACCGGGAGTGACATATTTTGTAAAGAGTTCTGTCAGGATAGCACGTAAGGATATTGTCAAGCCTGATGAGCCGATAGTGATAGAGGTACGTAACCTGGTCAAGGTGTATGACTGGTACAGTCTGTTCCTGCGTCAGTGGCGTAGCGGACTCAATATCCGCCGCCGTCTTGGACTGTCGCGCAGCTTCCGTCACGCTAAGGATTTTGTGAGCCTTATATGGCAGGTGGTTGTGTTTGCATACACAGGCTATCTGGCAGGATGGTATTTTGAGAAACAGGGTTGGATCCTACTCATGACAATCATTACTCTGGCCGGTCTGAAGAATATTATAAGGGCCATTCTTGAGTATATTGATTTTAATTTCAGGAAAGGCAAGGAAATAACAGCGATAATCAGGAAGATACTATATTGGGTTTTGCCTATATGTGCCGTACTGTTCCTGAATACCCGCATTGAGAGTAAGGGATTCGTGATATTCATTGCGGCAGTCTGGTTGCTTGGCCTGTTGATCCGCAAGACATCGGATTACCTCTATGACAACAACATCAATGTGGAGCGTCTGGATGGTGAGACAGCCAAGTTGAGACGTGCATGGTTCCTGTTTGTAAAGAGTATTCCTATCATTGGCAAACGCAAGAAACCGTTCAAGGCCCTGCGTGGCGTATCGTTCGAGATTCACAGCGGAATGTTCGGTCTGCTTGGCCCCAACGGAGCCGGTAAGTCCACGTTTATGCGCATTGTGACCGGTATCCTCAAGCAGAGCTACGGAACGGTGTTCATCAACGGTATGGATACCCTCAAGTACAGGGAGGAGTTGCAGAGCCTTATCGGATTCCTGCCTCAGGAGTTCGGCATGTACGAAGCCATGAGTGCGTGGGATTTCCTGGATTATCAGGCTATTCTGAAGGGTATAACCGATGATAAGATCCGTAAGGAGAGACTTGAGTATGTGCTGACTTCGGTACATATGTATGAGCAGAGGAATGCTGCCATAGGATCATTCTCGGGTGGTATGAAGCAGCGTATAGGTATAGCGCTCATACTGCTTAACCTGCCGCGTATCCTTGTTGTCGATGAGCCTACCGCAGGTCTTGATCCCAGGGAGCGTATCAGGTTCCGTAACCTGCTGGTAGAGTTGAGCCGTGACCGTATCGTGATATTCTCAACCCATATCATTGAGGATATAGCCAGCTCATGTAACCAGGTTGTGGTCATTGAGAAGGGCTCGCTCAAGTACTTTGGAGAGCCAAATGACATGGTTAACCTGGCCAAGGACAAGGTCTGGCTGTTTGACATTGAGGCTTCACGTCTGGGTGAACTGGATGAGAAACTCATTGCCAACCATATCCAGGACGGCGACAAGGTCAAGGTGCGTTATATCTCACCAACCTGTCCGTTCCCGGGCGCCGAGCCGGCAGAACCCAATCTGGAGGATGCTTACCTGTGCCTATTGAAGAATTTATAAACAGTTGTCATTATGTCGGTATTCAATACAGTGAAATCTTACGCCCGTCTGTGCGTATACAACATGAGGATAATATTCTCAGGCAAGTTCATCTGGTTCCTGCTGGTGGGCTTGGCGCTGTTTTTCTTCCTGATGTATACAGCCGCATCCAGGGGAACTACTTTGAGCCATGGTATGGTATATAACCAGCTTATCATACCGGGGCTGCTGCTGGTGTTCTATCCTGCATGTTTCGGCATTCAGAATGATGCCGATCACCGCATACTGGAACTGCTGTTCGGTATCCCCAACTACATGTATAAGGTGTGGCTTTTCAGACTCTTGATGATTTACGTTGAGGTATATCTGATTCTTGTGGCATATGCTTTCCTGGCCAGGATATTGCTCTATCCGGTGCAGCCGTTCACGATGGCAGCCCAGCTGATGCTACCCGTCATGCTCTTTGGCAATCTGGCATTCCTGTACTCCACACTAATCCGCAACGGAAACGCAGCCGCAGTGCTCTCCGTACTGACAGTGATACTGGCGCTGGTGCTGGGAAATGTCCAGCTGGTTGAGAACAAGGTGTGGGACCTGACCATCAATCCCTATGAGGAGCCTGAGAACATCAATGCCGCCATCTGGAGCATGATTCTGCTCAAGAACCGAATCCTGATGGGCGTAGCCGCCATTGTCTTCCTGATGTCCGGTCTGCTGGGCCTTCAGAACAGGGGCAAGTTCCTGGGGTAAAATTATTTGGATAATATTCCAGTAAATATTAACTTTGGCATATCAGTCACAATTGTGGCTGATATGCTTTTTGTGGTATAACCAATTAAAATTTTGAGAATATGACAATTAAGGATTTGCAGCCCAAGATCGTTTGGGATAACTTTTACGGCATTACGCGTCAGCCGCGTCCTTCAAAGCATGAGGAGAAGATCCGTGCATGGCTGCTGGACTGGGCCAAACAGCGTAACATTGAGGCTTTTGCCGATGAGACCGGTAACGTGATCATGCGCAAGCCCGCTACTCCGGGTTTGGAGAACTTAAAGGGCGTTATCATGCAGGGCCACATGGATATGGTGCCCCAGAAGAATGCTGATGTAAAGCATGATTTTGAGAATGATCCTATCGAGACCTGGGTTGATGGCGAGTGGCTTAAGGCTAAAGGAACCACTCTTGGTGCCGATAACGGTCTGGGCGTAGCTTTGGCGTTGTCTGTTCTGGAATCGGACGATATCAAGCACGGTCCGCTGGAACTGCTGGTAACATATGATGAGGAGACAGGTATGACCGGTGCACAGGCTCTCAAGCCAGGTGTGCTAAAGGGTGAGATCCTGCTCAACCTGGACTCAGAGACAGAGGGTGAGATTTACGTGGGCTGTGCCGGTGGTCTGGACGCATCAGTCAAGGGCACCTATGAGCGTAAGCCCGAGCCCAAGGACTGGCTCTGCTACAGTCTGGCCGTAAAGGGATTCCAGGGCGGTCACTCGGGTATGGATATCATACTGTGCCGTGCCAATGCCAATAAGGTAGGCGCACGCGTAATGTACGCTCTGCTTACCAAGGCAGATGTCAAGCTGATAGATATGGAGGGCGGCACACTGCGCAACGCCATCCCGCGTGAGTGCTTTGCAACAGTTTATGTTGATCCCGCCAAACTGGATATAGCCAAGAAGGTAGTGGCCGATGTATTTGCAGAGGTCAAGGCCGAGTATGCCGCTACCGATCCCGGCTGCAACTATGTGTTTGAGCCTTATCAGTGCGCTCCGGGTGAGACATGTGATCCCGACGAGTGTCTGTATGTGGAGGAGGGTACTGCTCTGCGTTATATCCAGGCTATCTTGGCTTGCCCGGACGGCGTGGAGCGCATGAGTGACCAGATGCCCGGCCTGGTTGAGACATCGAACAACATGGCTATGGTCAAGATATATAAGGGTGAGTTCTTTATCGGCAACCTGCTGCGCAGCTCTGTTGATAGTGCCAAGGAGCTTCTGGCTCTGCGCGTTCGCAGCGTAGCCGAGCTTGCAGGCTGCAAGGTAGAGCTTACCGGAGGCTACTCAGGCTGGGCACCCAATGCCGCATCCCCCATACTGCATGTTATGAAGCAGGAGTATAAGAAGATGTTCGGCACCGAGCCCAAGGTAATGGCTATCCATGCCGGCCTGGAGTGCGGTATCCTGAGCGGTGCATACCCCAACTGGGATATGGTATCGTTCGGCCCCACACTCATGAGCCCCCATTCACCCGACGAGCGCTGCTACATCCCGTCCGTCCAGAAGGTCTGGGACTACCTGAAAGCAGTGTTGGCAGCAATACCTAAAAAATGATACAAAAGGGGACAGTCCCCTTTTGTACTATTATTGGGAGAAACCGGAAATTTTAGGGTATTGACGTCAAAACTACGCGCCTTACGGCGCTATCCCTCCCATCCCTTATAAGACGCTCTGAAAGACGTGAGTAAACTCCCATCTTCCAGAGCATCTTCTTAGTGACGGGCCCCTCCCGTTCACATGCCCACGGGCGGCCATGGTTTTGCCTGCCAATACCCTAAAATTTCCTAGTGCAAATAGCCGGCTTTATCAAATTGAGAGGCCGAAGGTCTTTTTGATGGGACTCATAACGAACATAGACTGGATGGAGCCTACGGTATCGGTTGTGCCCAGTACGTTCATGATGAACTCCTTGTAGGAGCGCATATCGGGGCAGTAGACCTTGAGCAGGTAGTCAAACTCGCCGGATATGTTGTAGCACTCGGCCACCTCTTTCATATTACGCGCGGCCTCCTCAAAGCTGTGGGCGGTATCGCGTGTCATTTCACGCAGTTTGACGCAGCAGAACACCACGAATCCCAGGTTGAGTTTTTCGGGGTCCAGCACCGCTATATACTTCTTTATATAGCCCTCGCGCTCCAGACGTTTCTGGCGCTCGAATACGGGAGTGGTGGAAAGGTGCACCTTGGCGGCCAGTTCTTTGGTTGTAAGGCGTGAATTATCCTGCAGGCAGGTAAGGATTTTGATGTCGGTGGCATCCAGCTCGCCGGCTTTGGGCTCAATCAGAGTTGAAATATTCTCCTTTTCCATAGTTTATTGTTGAATTTGTTGGTTTATTTTCTTTGAATTTGTGCAAAGGTAGTAAGTTTTTCCTTAATAATGGAATGTGTTTGGTGGAATTTTCTATCGGTCGTAACTTTGCATCGTCAAAAGGAAAAAACAAACAAAAAAATATACAACTATGGCAAACAACAAACTTCATCTTGAGACTCTGGCACTTCATGTAGGCCAGGAGCAGCCCGATCCCGCGTCCGATGCACGCGCAGTACCTATCTATCAGACCACATCCTATGTGTTCCGTAACTCACAGCACGCCGCCGACCGTTTTGGCCTGCGCGATGCCGGTAACATCTACGGCCGTCTGACCAACTCCACACAGGATGTGCTGGAGAAGCGCGTTGCCGCTCTTGAGGGTGGCGTAGCCGGTCTGGCAGTGGCATCGGGTGCCGCCGCAGTAACATACGCCCTGCAGAACATTGCCCAGGCCGGTGACCACATCGTGGCAGCCGACAATCTGTACGGCGGTTCGTTCAACCTGATAACACACACACTTTCAACCCAGGGCATAAGCAACACCATCGTTAAGGTGAATGACCTGGAGGCTCTTGAGGCAGCCATCCGCCCCAACACCAAGGCAATCTATGCCGAGACATTCGGTAACCCCAACAGCGATGTCACCAACCTGGAGGCCGTAGCAGCAGTTGCCCACAAACACGGCATTGTATTCATCGTGGATAACACATTTGCACCTATTCTTATCCGTCCGCTGGAGCACGGAGCCGATATCGTGGTTCATTCCGCAACCAAGTTCATTGGTGGTCACGGTTCATCTCTGGGTGGCGTTATCGTTGACGGCGGTACATTCAACTGGAAGGCCAACCCTGACAAGTATCCCACACTGGCCAAGCCCGATCCCTCTTACCATGGTGCAGTATTTGCCGATGTGGCCGGTGCAGCCGCATTCGTAACACGTATCCGCGCCGTCATCCTGCGCGATACCGGTGCCGCCATCAGCCCATTCAACGCCTGGATACTGCTGCAGGGTGTTGAGTCACTGCCTCTGCGCATAGAGCGTCACGTGGAGAACGCACTCAAGGTAGTGGATTACCTGGCTAAGAACCCCAAGGTGGCCAAGGTCAACCATCCTTCACTTCCCAATCATCCGGATCATGAACTCTACAAGAAGTATTTCCCTAACGGCGGCGGATCAATATTCACGTTTGAGGTCAACGGTACCCAGGAGGATACATGGAAGTTCATTGATTCACTGCAGATATTCTCACTGCTGGCCAATGTGGCCGATGTAAAGAGCCTTGTGATACATCCTTACACAACCACACACTCTCAGATGACTTCAAAGGAGCTGGCCGAGCAGCACATTACTCCCACAACGGTACGTCTTTCAATCGGTGTTGAGCATGTTGACGACATTATTGCTGATCTTGATCAGGCTTTTGCCAAAATATGATAATAAATCCAAGTTGTTTTAAGTTTTAGCTAATTTTGCTGTGTATTCACCACTCCTGCAAAGGGTTGGTGAATATGCGGTTTTATAATAAAGAGTATAAGATGCCTCTTAAATTACCCGATAAACTGCCTGCAATAGAGATCCTGAAAGGGGAGAATATCTTTGTGATGGATACCAGCCGCGCCACCAGCCAGGATATCCGTCCGCTGCGTATTGTGGTGCTCAACCTGATGCCCATCAAGATTACCACCGAGACTGACCTGATACGTCTGCTCTCCAACACGCCTCTGCAGATTGAGCTCAAGCTGATGAAACTGCGCAGTCATACATCCAAGAATACTCCTGTGGAGCACATGAAAGTGTTCTATGAGACTTTTGAGAGCATGCGTGACCAGAAGTTTGACGGATTCATTGTGACCGGTGCACCGCTGGAGCAGATGGAGTTTGAGGAGGTCTCATATTGGGATGAGCTTACGGAGATATTTGACTGGGCACGCACTCATGTGACATCGACATTATATATATGCTGGGCAGCACAGGCTGCAATGTATCATTTCTATGGCGTACCTAAGTATCCGCTTGCAGAGAAGATGTTCGGCATATTCAAACATACCACGATTGATGAGCCGCTGCCTATATTCCGCGGGTTTGATGATGAGTTCTATGCTCCTCACAGCCGTCACTCTGAGGTTCGCAGGGAGGATATACTTAAGCATCCGGAGCTTAAGATTCTGTCGGAGTCTGATGAGGCGGGGGTGTTTATGGTTTCGGCGCGGGGCGGACGCGAGATTTTCATTACCGGACACATGGAGTACTCTCCCGATACTCTGGACAAGGAGTACAGGCGTGACCTGGATAAGGGGCTTCCGATAGCCATGCCTAAGCATTATTACCGCAATGATGATCCGGCACAGAAGCCTTTGGACCGTTGGCGCGCTCATGCAAACCTTTTATACGCCAACTGGCTCAACTATTACGTTTATCAGGAGACTCCTTATAATCTCCAGGAGATTCAATAACGCTTTACTATCCCTTTTGGGGACGCTCCGCTCCGAGGCTTCCGCTGAACTATCCCCTTTGGGGACACAACGTTTCGTGGCTTCCGCTGAACTATCAGGTTAGGGAGACAACGCTCCGAGGCTACTCCGCCTCCCTTCCGGACCCTAAACGCCGAACGCCTCCCTTTTAATTCCCTTCGGGACTTAACGGTCGTTGAACGAAGCGGCGTTCTTAACGGGATCCTCCAGGGGGCTCCGCTTACGCCTCTCCACGATGCTCCCTAACCTGATAGTTCAGCTACTGCAACTGGAAAGATTTGCTCTGATTTTTGTAACATTTTTCTTGGGGTTTCGTCTTTAGGGTGTATTTGATGAAACTAAATACTTATTCAATATGAAGACAGGATCTTATTTGATTTTTGCTGTTTGTGCTTTGTTTAATTCTTGTGTTTTTTCTGATGCTCAGGTTGTCTGGCTCTCTACCAGAAATATGGATTTTACTGACTGTGACCGTGAGGAGCGGCAGGTGAAGGAATTTGCCGGTATCAGGAATACATGTCCGTTTGATGTGATTTACGAGCAGTCCGATGAGCAGTACGTTATTGTGGAGGGAGACGAGGAGTATTTCGGTCGTCTGCATACGGATGTAAGTAAAGGAATCCTTGAGATTTCGATTGATCCGGCGCGTTACCGCAATGTTCGTCTTAGAGTAAAGGTTGGATCGCCGGAGATCAGTCATATCAGTATGTCCGGCAGCGGTAGCATTTTCTGCAAGACGGATATTGAGGCTGATGGAGAACTGACTATTAAGGTTTCGGGTAGCGGTGATATATTTGCCGATAATATCAGTTGCGACATTCTTGAATCTTCGGTGTCAGGTTCAGGTGTGATAAATGTGTCATATGTAGAGGCCGATAAGGTGAATGTCAGTGTTGCAGGAAGCGGAGACTGGGATGCATCCCGGATTGAATCAGAAGACCTGAATATAGTAGTGTCCGGATCCGGGGATGTTGAGATAACAAAAGTGGATATTGACGGTACTCTTAATGCAAGCGTGAAAGGTAGCGGCGACATAGATGTAAGCGGCTATGCAAGCAATGTGATAGCCAGAGTTGGCGGATCGGGCGATATCTCGGGCCGCCTCAAATATGACAATATCACCAAATCCCGTTCCGGTAGCGGTGATATAGATTGGTAATAGTTTGACAATAAACATAAACGGCTGACGGAATTCCGTCAGCCGTTTTTATTGTTTAATATTCAAACACTCCGTATTCGCTGTGGATTGTCAGATGCGTATGATCAGACTGTTCGATGCGGCCGATAATCTGGGCATCGATACCGAATGACTTGCTGATGTCTATTACCTGCTGGGCGAATTCCCCAGGCAGGTAGACCTCAAAGCGGTGACCGCAGTTGAATACCTTGTACATCTCTTTCCACTCTGTCTTGCTCTGCTCCTGGATGGTGCGGAACAGCGGCGGGATGGGGAAGAGGTTATCCTTGATTACGTGTACTCCGTCAACAAAGTGCAGTATCTTGGTCTGGGCACCGCCTGAGCAGTGAACCATTCCATGAATCTGAGGACGCAGTGCATCGAGCAGCTTCTTTACCACCGGAGCGTATGTGCGGGTGGGAGAGAGTACCAGCTTGCCGGCATCCAGAGGTGAATCCTTGACAGCATCGGTGAGATTCAGACCGCCTGAATATACAAGTTCCTCGGGTACTGCGTGGTCATAGGTTTCGGGGTATTTTCTGGCTATGTCCTTGCCGAATACGTCGTGGCGGGCACTGGTAAGACCGTTACTGCCCATACCGCCGTTGTACTCCTTCTCATATGTAGCCTTTCCGAACGATGCCAGGCCTACAATCACGTCACCCGGACGGATGTTGGCATTGTTGATCACGTCACTGCGTTTCATGCGGCATGTAACTGTACTGTCCACGATTATGGTGCGTACCAGATCACCTACATCGGCTGTCTCACCACCTGTGGCATATGCACCTACACCCATCTCGCGGAGTTCGGCCAGAAGCTCATCGGTACCGTTAATGATGGCACTGATCACGCTGCCCGGAACAAGGTTCTTGTTACGGCCGATGGTTGAACTTACCAGAATGTTATCGACAGCACCAACGCAGAGCAGGTCATCGATATTCATGATAAGGGCATCCTGTGCAATACCTTTCCATACGGACAGGTCGCCGGTCTCTTTCCAGTAGGCGTATGCCAATGAAGACTTTGTACCTGCACCGTCGGCGTGCATTATGTTGCAATACTCGGGATCACCGCCCAGGATATCGGGAATGATCTTACAGAAGGCCTTGGGATAAAGACCTTTGTCAATGTTCTTGATGGCGTTGTGTACATCCTCCTTGGATGCTGATACGCCACGTAGCATATAACGTTCGTTTGATTCCATCAGAATTCTACTTTGGGAGCCTTGTTTGCACCTTCCTCGGCCTCGAAATAGGGCTTTTTCTCAAAACCGCGCATACCGGCTATGATGCTCTGCGGGAATTTGCGGATAAAAGTGTTGTAACCGTTGGCCGACTCGTTGAAGTTGCGGCGCTCTACGGCAATGCGGTTCTCTGTACCCTCAAGTTGTGCCTGCAGCTCCTTGAAATTCTCATTGGCCTTGAGTTCGGGATATGACTCGCTGATGGCAATCAGACGGCCAAGTGCACCTCCAACCTCATTCTGTGCCTTCTGGAACTCCTTTAGCTGTTCGGCTGTCATGTCCTCGGGGTTGACAGTGATCGATGTGGCCTTGGCGCGTGCATTCACTACGGCCTCAAAGGTAGATGTCTCATGTGCGGCATAGCCCTTTACTGTGTTTACAAGGTTGGGGATAAGGTCGGCGCGACGCTGGTATACGTTTTCCACGTTGCCCCATGCCTTACTTACGTTCTCCTCCATTGTCACCATCTTGTTATTGATGCCTATGGCCCAGATAACAACCAGAATGATTACACCAATGATAATCCAAGTACTTTTCTTTTTCATCTTTCTATAGTTTTATCAGTTTACTTTCTGTTTAAAAACGTGATCCGGCACCTCCGCCGCCAAAATGGCCTCCTCCGTAACTTCCGCCAAAATGGCCTCCTCCGCCTCCGAATCCGCCACCTCCGATGTGTGGACCGCCTCCGATATGTCCTCCGCCGCTATTACCGGTAGAGTAGTACGATGTGCGGTTCCTGGACATTATATATCCGCAGTGAGTACATTTGAAGGTAATGAGTTCCTTCTTGACACCATTATGCTTTGATATAGTTGATATGCCAACCTGTTTGAGCGCAATCTGTCCGCATCTGGGACACTTACGGCTTCTGCGGTCAAACAATAGAATTAATCCTGCTATTACAATAAATAATCCGATTATTGTGATGAGTCCTGCAATTACTGCCATCTTGTCCGTCTCATCATCATCGTTCTCATACTCGCCATTCAGCAGAATCTCTTTCAGTGCCTCGGCGCCTGCAACCATACCTGCATCCCAGTCATTATCGGCAAAGTAGCTGTTCATGTAACGCTCCTGGACACGCTTGCATAAGGCGTCAGGAAGTATTCCTTCAATGCCGTAACCGGTTGCAAACTGCACACAGCGCTCACCGGTACTGAGCAGGATTACAAGACCGTTGTCAGAACTTGAACGTCCTACACCTACGGTCTCACCCAGCTGGTGGGCAAACTCAAAGCAGTCATCCGGGTCGATATCTGTAACTACAGCTACAAGAGTCTGGATTCCGGTGCTGTCCTCAATGGTTCGGAAAGCTGCATCGATGCGGTCAACTGCAGATTGTGACAATATACCGTCAGGATTGCATACGTAACGGTTCCTGTCCTCAAGGTGGACAGGCCTGATATCGGACGGCTTGTATAACTTGGCTGAGGCCGACAGGGTGCCCAGTATCAGAAACAGTACGAATGACGACCTTTTCATCTTTCAGTTATTCTCCAATTCTGTCCCAGATCTGCCAGGCTGCAACAGCCTGCTGCTCAAGCATATCCTTACCTCCCTTGGCGGTAGCCCCATGCTCACGTCCCTTTTTCATGAATAGCGTCTCGTCGGGGTTGGCTATCACGTCAAGCAGCAGATGCTTATCGGACAGGAATCCGTATGGAATATCGGGGCATTGGTTTACATCGGGCCACATACCCATGGGAGTGCAGTTTACAATCACGTCATACTCTTCCATTACCGAAGGTGAGATCTCATAATAACCCATGATTTCAAAGTTAGAGTTGCGTGAAACAAACTTGTTCTCTATTCCCATCTTGTCAAGGGCAAACTTTACAGCCTTGGATACGCCTCCTGTTCCCAGGATGAGCGCCTTGCTGTGGCCCTCCAGCAGCTCACCGAATGATTTGGTGAAACCTGTCCAGTCGGTATTGTAACCTACCAGCTCAACTCCTCCGTCCCGGTGCAGCACCTTTACGGTGTTGACTGCGCCGATAGCCTTTGCCGTCTCGTCCAGACGGTTCAGGTAGGGAATTATATCCTGCTTGTAGGGTATTGTGACGTTGAATCCGCACAGGTTGGGATATTTCTCTACCAGCTTTGTCACATCCTCAATACTCTCAAGTTCATAATTGTTGTAGTGGGCGTTTATATGCTGCTCACGGAAGAACTTGTTGAATCGGATCATGGATGTGGAGTGGGCCAGAGGCTTGCCTATAAGTCCGAAAAGCCTGTCGTAAGACTTCTGGGGCATTTCCGGTTCGGGCGTTACCTTGGGTTCCGGTTCAGGTTCCGGCTCCACGGTTTGTGTATAAACCGGTTCGGGTTCTTTCTCCGGTTCCCTTCTTTCCTTGAATTCCTCTTCTACAGGCGGGAAATCATCGTCTTTTGCTGTTTCAGATTCCTGAGATGCAGAAGTGTCACTCCCCAGTGATGAGTCATCGGGGTCATTAAGTTTACTGTTGACTCTTTTTACAAGAGCCAGAAAAATTAAAAAAAGAACTACAAGGAAAGGGAATGTCATAATCATTATCTTTTAGATAACCAGTCGGTTACGTTTTTCTCAATACGGGCAGCAAGGTCTGTGCCGCTCTCTTTTACGAATTTTTCGCCTACAATGTGCTCGTAGAGTTCGATGTAACGCTCCGAAACGGTATCTGCGTATGCATCGGTGATCTCGGGCATAACCTGACCGGGCTGGTTCATGAAGTTATGCTCAATGAGCCACTGGCGTACAAACTCCTTGGAGAGCTGTTTCTGGGGTTCGCCTTTAAGGAATTTCTCCTGATAGCCGTCGGCGTAGAAGTAACGTGAGCTGTCGGGGGTATGGATCTCGTCAATCAGATAAACCTTACCGTCGCGCTTGCCGAACTCATACTTGGTGTCAACCAGGATGAGACCCTTCTGTGCGGCAATCTCGGTACCGCGCTTGAATAGGGCACGGGTGTACTGCTCCATAACCTCGTAATCCTCCTTGCTTACCAGACCATGCTTGATGATCTCCTCCTTGGAGATGTTCTCATCGTGACCCTCCTCGGCCTTGGTGGTGGGGGTGATCAGGGGCTCGGCGAACTTCTGGTTCTCCTTCATGCCCTCGGGCAGGATGTTTCCGCACAGGTTACGGCAACCATTCTTGTAGTCACGCCATGCAGAGCCGGTCAGATAACCGCGAATGATCATCTCAACTCGGAAACCCTCGCACTTCAAACCTACGGTAACCATAGGATCAGGGGTGGCCAGTTTCCAGTTGGGGCAGATATCGGCTGTGGCATCCAGGAACTTTGCTGCAATCTGGTTCAGAACCTGACCCTTGAAAGGAATACCCTTGGGCAGTATAACGTCAAAGGCCGATATGCGGTCTGTGGCAACCATGACCATCAGGTCATCATCGATGTTATAAACGTCACGAACCTTGCCGTGATAAACACTCTTCTGTCCTTTGAACTGGAAATCAGTTCTTGTCAACGCTTTGCTCATTGTTATCTTTTTTAGAAATTCTTTTTACTTCCTTGTGCGTCTGATCGTATCTGTCGTAAGCATCTACGATGCGGGTTACCAGTTTGTGTCGCACGATATCCTTCTTGGTCATGCGTATGATGCTCAGCCCCTCTATTCCCTCCAGTACGTCCAGAGCCTGGACAAGGCCGGATATCTGTGTGGGAGGCAGGTCAATCTGTGTGAGGTCGCCGGTCACTATCATCTTGGTGTTCCAACCCATACGGGTCAGAAACATCTTAATCTGCTGCGGCGTGGTATTCTGGGCCTCATCAAGGATAACCACGGCGTCATTAAGGGTACGGCCGCGCATGAATGCCAGCGGCGCTATCTGGATTATGTTCAGATCCATGTACTCCTTAAGTTTGGCAGTAGGAATCATATCCTGCAGGGCATCGTAGAGTGGTTGCAGGAACGGATCTATCTTTTCACGCATATCGCCGGGCAGGAATCCCAGTTTCTCTCCCGCCTCTACTGCGGGACGGCACAGAACTATGCGCTTGACCTCCTTGTTCTTGAGAGCACGTACGGCAAGTGCTATAGCCGTATATGTCTTACCGGATCCGGCAGGTCCGATGGCAAAGAGCATATCGTGAGTCTCATAATCGGTAACCAGTTTCTTCTGGTTGAGACTGCGGGGCAGGATAGGACGTCCTGTCACTCCGAACAGTATCACATCCGAACTCTTCTCTCCGCCGGGATCCTGGCCGTTCACGATATCAACAATTACCTCCTCCTTGAGTGAATTGTACTTGGCGCAGTACATCTCGAGTTGGCGCACGGCCTGCTCAAAGCGGGCGGTCTCGTCCTCATCACCCATAATGCGCATCACGTTGCCCCGGGCTACTATGCGCAGCTTGGGAAAGAGGGCTTTGATAAGTTGCAGATTGGTGTTGTTGACCCCGTAAAACACTGCAGGATCAGCCTCGTTAAGGACAATATGTTTCTCTATCATGCGGACTGCGTAAAGGTTCCGCAAAGTTACCAAATTATCCTATAAGATGACCAATATTTGAGGTAAAGAGTTTGACTGCGATAGCAAGCAGGATTATGCCGAAAAACTTACGCAATACATAGATAAGTCCAGGCCCCAGAATCTTCTCTATCCTGTCTATGCCCCTTAGTACAACAAATATGAACAGCATGTTGAGAGCCAGGGCAATCATGATGTTGATTGCCTGATATTCGGCCTTAAGTGAGAGCAGGGTGGTGAAAGAACCGGCTCCTACAATAAGCGGAAAAACCAGGGGTACAAATGACGAAACCTCTTTCGGTCCGGCATCATATTTGAATATGGTAATGTCAAATGTCATTTCAAATCCGATGGCCAGGATAATGATAGAGCCGGCTACGGCGAATGACTCGATATCAACGCCGAACAGAGACAACACACCGTCACCCAGAAAATAGATTATGGTCAGCATAATCCATGAGATAAGGGTTACCTTGAGTGCCGGCACCTTACCTGTCTTATGCTGAAGGTCAATGATTATCGGTATTGAACCTGTTATATCCAATATTGCGAACAGGACTACGAAAGCCCCTGCTATCTCCTTGATGTTTATAGCCATTACAAGACCTGTTGTTAATTTTTAGGATGAAATACCGGACGGATAGGGAGTCCCAGGTAACGTTCTCTTGAACCTATCACATGATTGTCTACATCAGTATGTTCCAGTTCCAGAACGGAGGCGAATGTAGGTATATATTTCTGGTTCAAGTCATCATAATACATTTCGGAAGACCAGAGATATGCACGTTCGTCCTTAAACCTTAACTTGCCGTTGTCACTCATTCCTGATACTGCAATAAAGATACTGTTACCCTCAAATCCTTTCTTGACGCTGGTAAACAGGAAGCCCTCAACACCGTTGAGCTTACACCATTTGATCTTGCAGTTCCTTGGTGCCAGCAATTCCAGAAAATCATCAACATTGGGAACCTGCCATCCTTCTCCCAGAATGGCGTTGGCGGCATCATCGGAGATATCCAGAACGGTCTTGTCGTCAACGAGTCCATTCTCCTCATTGTCGTTGTACTTTGTTATGGATAATCTGTCACCATCGGCCCATTTGTATTCCACCCATTTGAACATGGTCTTTGGGGTGGTCTCGGCCCATGCAAAGAAAGATCCTGTCTTTTCAGGGCTGGTGGCGCCTAAATTGCATTTGGCCCAGAGATTACCCGAAACAAGACCCAGATCAACAACCTCATAATCTTTTCCGTCGGCACCTTGTATTACCTGAATGCCTTTATTGACGTCACTCATTGAGATGGCATCCTTATCTTCTTTTTCACATCCGGTCAGAACCATTGCAGACAGGGCGATGAACATACCGGTTAGAGTAAACAGACTTTTATTCATATTGATCATTACTTATGTTCAGTTTGCAAATTTAAGAAAAAAACATTTCGGTTATTCATCTGATATGCATATCAGTCATTTATTTGACAGCGACATACATACGGCATACGCCGAACATGAAACTGCGGGTATCCGCTTTGCTGTATCCGGCTTTGAGAATCATTGGTATGAACTCTTCCGGAAGCGGGAACTTTAGTATGGAATCAGGCAGATAGGTATATGCTCCCGAATTGCCGGTCATAGCGGTACCTATCTTGGGCAGGATCTTGAGCGAATAGAATTTATACAGGCTGAAAATGAACCTGTTCTTGGGGTAGGAGAGTTCCAGGATTACCAGTTTGCCGCCTGGCTTGAGTACACGTCTCATCTCCTCAAGGCCTTTCATCAGATTCTCAAAATTCCTTACGCCGAAAGCCACGCATACACGGTCAAATGAATTGTCTCCGAAACGAAGGTTTTCTGCATCGCCTGTTTCCAGGTCTATCGGCATGCCTTTGCATTTGACTCTGCCTACCTCCAGCATACCATCAGAGAGGTCAATGCCTGTAATGTGTGAGCCTGGAGCGGATTTCTTTGATACGGCTATGGCAAAATCGGCAGTGCCGGTAGCTACATCAAGGACCTTGATGGGCTGACGGGTGTCGGCTATAACACGTACGGCTTTGCGACGCCATGAACGGTCTGCACCGAATGATGAGATATGGTTGAAACGGTCATATTTGACGGCTATATCATCAAAAAGTTCGCGGATACCTTCTTTTTTTGGCATGTCTTTATTGTAAAATGTTACCTGTCCCTGCAAGCAGGGCGAATATGAAAGTCGAAATAACAAGCATCGGGAGCATCGGATCCAATTCACGTCCGGAATGTTTCCATACTCCGGTCAGATGTTTTATGTAGAGTGGCAGGGTCAATATATACAGATATGGCAGCCAACCTTGAGTAAAAATGGTGGTATAAGTAACCATAATACACCATCCTCCGATGACAAGTATCGTATGATATATCTTGGCCTTCTGCTCACCCAGTTTGAGCGGTACTGTGATGCGCGTGCCGGCATCCGATTTCATGTCACGGATATTGTTCACGTTCAGCACGCCTACGCTGAACAGGCCTATGGCGGCACCGGGAAGGAGTGTGCTGTAATCTATCATGTGTGAACAGACAAAATAACCTCCGGCAACAGGAACAAGTCCGAAAAATATGAATACGAATATATCGCCCAGCCCACGGTATCCGTAAGGCTTGTTTCCGAGCGTGTAGTGCATGGCGGCCCATATTGCAGCTGCTCCAAGCACAACAAGGCTTTCGGATTCAATGCATAGGATTGTCCTGAATGATGCCCGTATCATTCCAAGTCCCAGAATGCAGCATACCAGTACCATTATCCTGATGCATGAACGCATCTCATCCTCCGTGAGACCACCTCCTTCGATGCCATATTTGGGCCCCTCACGACCTGTACCGTCCACGCCGCTCAACCAGTCACCCAGCTCATTTGACATATTGGAAAGAATCTGGAGTGATATTGTGGTCAGTACGGTGAGTAAAATGACATTCCAGGGTACTCTGTGCTCAGCGCAAGCCAGCATAATACCCAGAACAATCCCCGCCGTAGAAAGGGGGAGAGTCCTTAATCTCATGGAACGTATTACAGCTTTTAAAGTCATGAACTTATTATAAGTGCAGCAAAGTTACAAAAAATATAAGGAAAGGTCCGTCCAGGTACCTCCAAAGCAAAAATCCAGCCCTTGGGACTGGATTTTTACTCTGGAGGTACCTGGCGGACTCGAACCGCCGTACTCGGTTTTGCAGACCGATACCTAGCCGCTCGGTCAAGGTACCATTTGCTTTTGCGGTTGCAAAGGTAATGGATTTTTTGATACCTCCTTATAATATGTCTGTTTTTATTTCTAAAAACTTAACTGAAAACAATAACACCGTCTTGTGCCGAAGCCGTAACGGGCTTGTTGCGGTCTACATCTCCTGAAAGGATCATGGTTGATAACCTGTTCAGCAGCAGAGTCTGCAAAGCACGCTTTACCGGACGGGCTCCGAACTCCGGATCATATCCGGCGCCGGAAATCAGGTCTATTGCAGAATCATCAATCGTGAGGTTTATTCCGCTTTCGGCAAGCATACGGCATACACCCTGTGCCTGAAGCTTTACAATCTGACGTATCTCTGACTCTCGCAACGGCATGAATACCACTGTTTCATCAATACGGTTCAGGAACTCCGGACGGATGGTCTGCTTAAGCATGTCAAGCAGATGCTTTCTGGTCTCGTCCAGCCACTGACGGCGGCTCTCGTCGGTAGAACCCACCTGTGCCGAACGTTCACGTATGTAGTCGCTGCCCAGATTGCTGGTCATTATTATAATGGTGTTCTTGAAATTGACCGTACGACCCTTGTTGTCGGTCAGACGGCCGTCATCAAGTACCTGCAGCAGGATGTTGAACACGTCGGGGTGAGCTTTCTCAATCTCATCGAACAGTACAACGGAGTAGGGCTTACGCCTTACGGCCTCTGTCAGCTGTCCGCCTTCATCATATCCTACGTATCCGGGAGGTGCTCCAATAAGACGTGTCACCGAGAATTTCTCCTGATACTCACTCATATCGATACGGGTCATCAGTTTCTCATCATTGAACAGATACTCAGCCAGTGCCTTGGCAAGTTCGGTCTTACCTACGCCTGTGGTACCCAGGAATATGAAACTGCCTATAGGACGTTTGGGGTCCTGCAGCCCGGCACGGCTTCGGCGTACAGCGTTTGCTACGGCGCTGATGGCCTCTTCCTGACCTACAACACGCTTGTGCAACTCATCTTCAAGATGCAGCAGTTTCTCACGCTCGCTCTCCAGCATACGGTTTACAGGTATGCCGGTCCAGCGGGATACCACCTCGGCTATATCATCGGCGGTAACCTCCTCCTTGACAAGGGCGCTGTCACCCTGCTTGGAATGGAGTTCCTCCTGTATTCTGGCAATATCGGACTCCAGCTCCTTGAGTTTACCGTAACGTATCTCGGCCACGCGGCCGTAGTTGCCGTCACGCTCGGCGTTGTCGGCCTCTATCTTGAGTTGCTCTATATGCTGTTTGTCCTGCTGGATCTTACTTACAAGTGCTTTCTCGGATTCCCATTTCTCACGGATAGCTTTTTCCTGTTTCTGCAGGTCATCAATCTCTGCATTGAGCTGCTTGAGTTTTACAGTGTCGTTCTCGCGTTTTATGGCGGCACGCTCTATCTCAAGCTGCTTGAGACGGCGGGTTATCTCATCCAGTTCCTCAGGAACCGAGTTGCGCTCCATACGCAGTTTGGCGGCAGCCTCATCCATAAGGTCGATAGCCTTATCGGGCAGAAAACGCTCTGTTATGTAACGGTTGGAGAGTTCCACGGCGGCAATCACGGCCTCATCCATGATACGCACCTTGTGGTGGTTCTCATAGCGCTCCTTAAGGCCACGCAGTATGGAGATTGAACTCTGCACATCGGGCTCATCCACCATAACGGTCTGGAAACGGCGTTCCAATGCCTTGTCCTTCTCAAAGTATTTCTGATACTCGTTCAGGGTGGTGGCACCTATGGCACGCAGGTCTCCACGGGCCAGGGCAGGCTTAAGTATGTTGGCGGCATCCATTGCGCCTTCGCCTGCTCCGGCACCCACCAGGGTGTGAATCTCATCTATAAAGAGGATGAAATTGCCATCGGACTGTATAACCTCGTTTATTACGCCCTTAAGACGCTCCTCAAATTCACCTTTGTATTTGGCACCTGCTACAAGTGCGCCCATATCAAGTGAATAGACTGTCTTTGATTTAAGGTTCTCAGGGACGTCACCGCGTACTATACGCTGTGCCAGACCCTCAATTATAGCGGTCTTACCGGTTCCAGGCTCACCTATCAGGATAGGGTTGTTCTTGGTTCGGCGGCTCAGAATCTGCAGGACCCGCCTTATCTCCTCGTCACGGCCTATCACCGGATCGAGTTTTCCCTGACGCGCCCGCTCATTCAGGTTGATGGCGAACTGCTCCAGGTTTTGCGGTTTGTTCTGATTGTATTCCATAGTCTTGTGTATTTTGTTTCTGCGGTATACTACGCAACAAACAAGCCATGGATGGTTTCATGACAAATTGTCTGAATAAAAACAAAAGCGCTGACAGATTGACAATCAGCGCTTTAGGGTGTAGAAAGTGCGGCTTATCGCAGTCTCTGCTTAACTATCTCATACATAAGCACTCCGGCTGCAACGGAGACATTGAGAGACTCTATCTTGCCAAGGATTGGGATGCGTGCCCATTCGTCACACAGTGCCAGATGCTCCTGCGGAATACCCTTGTCTTCGGCTCCCATTATGAGGCATACAGGACCGGTGTAATCACCTTTAGTATAATCCTTATCGCCCTTCTCTGTGGCTCCTACAATGCGGATACCGCTGTTCTTAAGGAACCTTATCGCCTGACTTATGTTATTCTCCCGGCAGACGGGCAGGGTATGGAGTGCGCCGGCCGATGTCTTTATGGCATCGGCATTCACGCTGACGCTGTTTCTTGACGGAAGTATTATGGCATCCACGCCGGCGCATTCGGCAGTACGTGCTATTGCACCGAAGTTGCGCACATCTGTTACGCCGTCCAGCAGTACAAAGAAAGGATCCTTGCCCTCTTCAAAGAGTAGAGGGACTAAGTCCTCAACATGCTGGTATGTTATCTGGGTGGTGAATGCTATCACTCCCTGATGGTTCTTGCGGGTAATGCGGTTAAGACGCTCCAGGGGTACTCTCTGAACAGGGATGTCCAACCCTTTTATGGCTGCGAACAGCTCCCTTGAAAGGTCACCCTGCATATCCTTCTTGATAAGCAGGCGGTCAATCTCCTTTCCGGCCTCTACGGCCTCTATCACGGCACGGATGCCGAATATCATCTCATCTTCCATTGTTGTCAATTAATGCTTTTGCGTTGTCAAGGGCAGCCTGGGTGAGGGTTGAACCGCTCATCATTCCGGCTATCTCACGTATGCGGTCATCGCCTTCAAGTATGGCAATCCGGGTATGCGTGGCTTCATGATCATCAGTCTTGAACACCTTGTAGTGGGTCTGTCCGAGAGCGGCTATCTGAGGCAGATGGGTTATGGCCAGCACCTGGCGGTTGCCGTCGGACATCTGTTTCATCAGCATAGCCATACGCTCGGCCACGGCACCCGATACGCCTGTGTCAATCTCATCAAATATGATTGTTGGAAGAGCGCGTGCGCCGGCCATGAGTGACTTGATGCAGAGCATTACGCGGGCTATCTCACCGCCCGATGCCACCTGCGATATATCCTGCATTGGAACCGATCTGTTGGCCGAGAACATGAACCTGAGGTCATCATGTCCCGTACGGTCAAAACCGGCAGCAGGCTGTATGTCAATGCCGAACTGGACATTGGGGATACCCAGCGGAACAAGCAGTTCCTTTATATCCTTTATTATGGTGTCTGATGCATTCCTTCTGGTCTTGGTTAGTTGGGCAGCCGTTTTCTCCATCTCTATACGGGCGCTTTCTGTCTGCTTGGTAAGTTGCTCAATGTCAAACTCATATGAGCCTGTGCGGTCCAGACGGGCTCGGATACTTTCGGCCAGTTCCAGAAGCTGGGCTATATTCTCTTTCTTGTGCTTTTTAAGCAGCGAATAGATAAGGTCCAGACGCTCGTTTACCTGCTCCAGACGGTCGGGGTCAAAGTTAATATTCTCCTGGGCATCATCTGTGGTATCGGCAATGTCCTTGAGTTCAATAAGGCAACTCTCCAGACGTTCGGCAAGTTCATGTGCCTGAGGGTAGTTCTTCTGTGCCGAACGTAATGACTGGAGCGCACCGCGCAGTTTAAGTATGCAACCATCCTCTTCGGCGGACATAACTTGTGATGCACTGAACAGATCCTGCTTGATCTCTTCGGCATGGTCCAGGATATCGGCTTCCTTTTCAAGCTCCTCCTGCTCACCGTCTGTCAGCCTGGCGCTGTCCAGACCTTCCAGCTGGAACTCCAGATACTCACGGTCGGTGTTATCCGATTCAAATTCGGCTTTGAGTTGTGTCAGGCGGGTCTTGAGTTCTGACCAACGGTCATAGCTCTGCTCGTAAGCGGTTCTGGCAGCGCCGTTTGAGGCTATGGTATCCACAACATCCAGCTGGAAGGACTGAGTGCCCAGAGCCAGGTTCTGATGTTGTGAGTGAATGTCTATCAGACGGCAACCCAGGTCACGCAATTGGGTGAGTGTAACGGGAGTGTCGTTTATGAATGCGCGGCTCTTGCCCGATGAGGAGAGTTCACGGCGCATTATGGTTTCTTCAGGGTCATAATCCAGATTGTTGTCCTGGAAAAACAGATCCAGGCCATATCCGGTAATCCTGAAACAGCCCTCAATTGTACATTTGTCTGCGCCCTGTCGAATGGCTTTTGAGTCGGCACGCCCCCCCAAGAGCAGATTCAAGGCACCCAGAATTATTGATTTACCGGCACCGGTTTCGCCGGTCATTACAGAGAAACCGTCCCTGAAATCTATGTCCAGACGGTCTATCAGCACGTAGTTTCTAATGTGTACTTCCTTTAGCATCAGTCAGTCTTTATGGTATTCCAATCATTGCTTAGCGAAGGGTTAATCTGGCTAAGCAGATCCTTGACCTGCTGTTTCTCCTTGTTTATCCCTGCGCTGTATATGTTTATCAGTTCATTTTTCTTAATCTCGGTGAACAGTGTAGGCAGTGCGGATGTGCTCTTGGCTTGCTTGGCCTGCTTGAGTAAATCCAGACTTTCAGTAATGGTGGCACGTCCGCGGTCGGCGTTAGTCGACATATCGTCAAGACCCTGACGGTGATATTTGTACTGAAGTTGCCTGAAGGCGGACATCGTACCGTTCATGTAATCATTTATCAGGGTATAACGGTTGGAATTCGAATCGAAAGAACGCCATCCTCCACCTAGGGACTGGGCGCCTGCTGCAATATTCTCGACCTGGCGAAGTATATCTGTCCCGCCGTTTGGTGACATGGTGTCAAAATCAAGTCCGATAATAAGCAGGCTGTAATATGCCAGGATGGCAGTCAGATTGTTGTCGGGAATAATACCCGGCGAATATTCAATCCGATCCTGTTCGGTGTAGTTGAACTCAACCTCTGTGTCACGGTAATTGAAAACAGTGGTATTATAGGTTGAGCCGAATACCGGACGGCTGCTCTGTACCGTCAGTTCGCAAGTCATCTTACCGCTCTCTCTCTCATACTTGTTTACCGTGAGATTGAAGTTGCATTGGATGCGCTCATTGGCGGCAAAATGGTATTCGGTCCATACCTGATGGGTAAGGAACTCCCTGACGGCATTCTCCAACGAACTGAATACATCCTTGTCTGTGCCTTGAATCTTGGAAGTATTGATTGCAAGGGTGGGGTTGAGTTCCTGGGCCTGTGCACGGAACGGCATCAGCAGGAACGCAATGCAGAACAGCAGACCCGCCAGCTTGCTTATGATTTCTTTGGCCACATCCTTCTTGGACTGCAGGGGCAGTTCATCACTTCCGTTGCCGTCTATCAGAGTAACCTTGTTCGTATCATATCCGAATCCTGCGCCCTCATCACGCAGTGAGTTCAACACTATGAAATCCAGATTCTTGCGCTCCAGCTTGTCCTGGGCGTTGCTGAACTCATCATTGGTCTCAAGCGCAAAACCCACCATACGCTGGTCGGGGCGTTTGATTGCTCCCAGTGATGCGGCAATATCCGGATTGGGCTTAAGCGTGAGCGTAATCTCTCCCTTGCGCTTTATCTTGGTGTCCGATGTCACTGCGGGTGTAAAATCAGCCACAGCGGCGCAAAGAATCGCCGCATCGGACTCAGGGAAATGCTTCATTGCAGCCTCATACATCTGCTGGGCGGAAGTTACATCGATCCTGTTTATTCCGGGATGAACGGTCTTGAGATTTACCGGACCGGCAATAAGTGTTACGTCGGCACCGCGCGCGGCACACTCCTCGGCCAGCGCGAATCCCATCTTGCCGGTAGAGTAGTTGCCAATGAAACGTACGGGGTCTATGGCTTCATAGGTGGGACCGGCCGTTATCAGGACTTTTTTTTTTGAAAGCTGAGCCTGCTTTGAAAAGAACTCCTCAAGAGCGGTTACAATTACCTCGGGCTCCTGCATGCGGCCTTTGCCTACCAGTTGGCTGGCCAGTTCACCGCTGGCGGGCTCAATGAAAATGTTGCCTATGGATGTAAGAGTCTCTATGTTACGCTGTGTAACGGGGTGGCTGTACATATCCAGATCCATTGCGGGAGCAATGAATACCGGTGCCTTCATTGAGAAGTAGGTGGTAATAAGCATATTGTCTGCAACTCCGCTGGCCATCTTACCCAGCGTTGCTGCGGTACAGGGGACAATCAGCATGGCATCGGCCCACTGGCCCAGGTCCACGTGGCTGTTCCATGAGCCGTCGCGGCGGTCAAAGAACTCGCTTACCACGGGCTTGCGGGTAAGGGTAGAGAGTGTTAGTGGAGTTAGGAACTCCTTTGCGGCGGGAGTCATGACCACCTGGACCTCTGCTCCCTTTTTGATGAGCAGACGTACCAGAAAGGCGGCCTTATAGGCTGCGATGCTTCCGGTCACTCCCAGGACAATATGTTTACCGTTCAGAACTTCCATTATCTGGATTGCAGTTTTATTCTTGTAAGTACCTGCTTGGTGTTGAGCGCAAAATCTCCCTGCAGTATCCATGAGTAGTATCCGGGATCACGGCGGAACACCTCAATTACAGGCATATCCTTGTATTTTCCAAAATTGAATACCTCCTGGCCTTTGTCATTCAGGACTATACGGCCGGCAAAATCCACGTTGCGTGTGAACGATGAGAACTCCGAGAGCCAACCCATATCGTTCTTAAGGTCATCGGGATAGCGGTCCAGCTGGGCCATCAGTACCTCATAGGTGGCGCGGGTATCGCCGTCGGCGCTGTGGGCATCGGTCAGGTCCTTGCCGCAGTAGAATTTGTAGGCTGCGGTAAGGGTGCGCTGTTCCATTTTGTGGAATATAACCTGTACATCGATAAAACGGTGACGGCTCAGGTCAATATCCACGCCTGCGCGAAGGAACTCCTCGGCCAGCAGCGGAACGTCAAAACGATTGGAGTTGAAACCTGCTATGTCACTGCCCTCAAAGTCACGGGCAATTTCCTTGGCAATCTCCTTGAATGTGGGGCAGTCCTTTACATCGTCATCGGTAATGCCGTGAACGGCGGTTGACTGCTCAGGGATATGCATCTCGGGGTTTACGCGGCGGGTGTGCATATCCTCGTTGCCGTTTGGTGAGACCTTGAGATAAGAGATCTCCACTATGCGGTCCTGTACAGTGTTGGTGCCTGTGGTCTCCAGGTCAAAGAACACTACCGGTTTGTCAAGATTCAGTTTCATCAGTCGTTCAGAACCATTGGCATGAGCAACATGAGCAGATTCTCACCCTCGGCCTGCTCGGTGGGAACAATCACGCCGGCGCGTGAGGGATCGGCCAGCTGGATGGTTATCTCCTGGCTGGGTATGTTGTTAAGTATGTCTATCAGGAAGGCTGCCTTGAAACCTATGCTCATGGGTACACCCTCATACTGGCATACAAGGCTCTCCTTGGCCGATGTTGAGAAATCTATGTCCTGAGCCGAAATGTCCACCTTATCCTTGTCAATGCGCAGTTTGATAAGACCGCTGCTGGCTGGTGAGAATACCGATACACGACGCAATGCAGTAACCAGAGTCTGACGGTCCATAACAAGACGATGAGGGTTGTTCTGCGGGATAACAGATCCGTAGTTGGGGTAACGGCCGTCAATGAGGCGGCAAACCATGCGGAACTCAGGCAGTGAGAAACGTGCTATGCGGCTGTCAAATTCAATTGTTATCTCCTCGGCCTCCTTTCCTATAAGTGAGCGGAATAGTGATGCCGGCTTTTTGGGCAGTATGAATGATGACTTGCCGTTGGCCTTTACGTTGCTGTTGCGGTTGCAGACCAGCTTGTGGCCGTCGGATGCTACGAATGTGGCACCCTCCTCATTTATATCAAAGTAGATACCGTTCATTACGGGACGGAGCTCGTCATCGGCAGTAGCGAAAATGGTGCGTGCCAGTCCGTCCGATACTATCTGGGCTGACAGGGTGAGCGATACGGCATCTTCCTTGAGAACTGCCGGAGTGGGGTACTCGTCGGCGTTCTGGCCCACCAGCTGGTACTCACCGTTCTGGTATTTCACAGTTACCTCATAGCTGCTGTCGTTTACGATAAACTTGAGCGGCTGCTCGGGAATCTCCTTAAGAGCGTCCAGAAGGGTCTTGGCAGGCAGTGCAATCTGGCCGTCATTATCGGACTCAACTATATCGACAACGGTCTCCAGTGTGGTGTCGTTATCGGCAGCGGTTACGGTCAGTTTTCCGCCTTCTATGCGGAATAGGAAATCCTCAAGAATAGGGTAGATAGCCTTAGGGTTGATTACGCGGCTTATTGCCTGCAGACGGCTTGAAAGGGCCTGGCTTGATACTGTGAAATTCATATATTTACTGTTTTTGTTTTTGCTGTTTCTGCCCGTCTTAAGGTGGGACGGGTTGATTCATACAAAGGTAGTGAAAAGTAATGGTAAGTGGAAAGTTTTTACTGGTAAAAAAGAGAATAAAAATGTGGAAACAAAATCCGGCATATTCTTATTTGTGAGGGAAAATAGTTGTAAATTCGCGGAAACAATTTCAAACACATTCAGAATAATGGATATTACAGGTAAAATTATCGCAGTCCTTGAGCCCCGTTCAGGTGTGGCCAAGTCATCAGGCAATCCGTGGAAAATTCAGGAGTACGTATTGGAGACTATCGGCGAGCAGTATCCCAAGAAGATGATGTTCAGCATTTTCGGTGAGGACAAGATACAGCAGGCCGCCATCAATATAGGTGATGAGGTAGTGGTCAGTTTCGATATCAACGCCCGTGAGTTCAACGGCCGCTGGTACAACGATATCCGTGCATGGCGCGTAAGTCACGACGTAAACGGTGCCGCCCCCGCAGCCCAGCCCTACGCTCCCGCCGCCGCAGCTCCCGCTGCCGCCCCGGATCCCTTCGCACCCAGCAACGATAAGGATGACCTGCCGTTCTGATAAGGATTCCATCTGCACCAAGTAAAACCAAACCCCGACAGCAAAGCGTTGTCGGGGTTTGGTTTTACCCGGCCGGAGGCCGGCAGAGTGGAGCGGGATCATATCCCGCGGAACGGGTTTGGGGCGTCGCCGCCCCAAACTAAAAAAATGTCGTGTACCTGATACGCAGATAAGTCTCCATCCAACGACTTTTGAGGCCGGAGGCCAAAAAAGTCAATAATAACCGAGCGGCTTTAGCCGCGAGAATCACGAATTCATGCTGGCCAGGAACTCCGCGTTGTCTTGAGTGTTCTCAAGTCGCTCCTTGACAAACTCCATAGCCTCGATGGGATTCATGTCGCTAAGATACTTGCGGAGTATCCACATGCGGTCCAGGGTGGTCTGGTCAAGCAGCAGGTCGTCGCGGCGTGTGCTTGATGCCACTATGTTCACGGCAGGGAAGATACGTTTGTTGCTCAGGTTGCGGTCCAGCTGGAGCTCCATGTTACCTGTACCCTTGAACTCCTCAAAGATAACCTCATCCATCTTGGAGCCGGTATCGATAAGGGCGGTTGCCACGATTGTGAGTGAACCTCCGTTCTCAATGTTACGTGCGGCACCAAAGAAACGCTTGGGCTTGTGCAGTGCGTTGGCATCGACACCACCTGAAAGTACCTTACCTGATGCAGGTGCTACGGTGTTGTAGGCGCGTGCCAGACGGGTTATTGAGTCAAGGAAAATCACTACATCATGTCCGCACTCAACCATGCGCTTGGCCTTCTCTATTACGATGCTGGCTATCTTTACGTGGTGCTCGGCGGGCTCATCGAATGTTGATGCTATGACCTCGGCCTTTACGCTGCGGGCCATATCGGTAACCTCCTCGGGGCGCTCATCAATGAGCAGCATTATCATGTATGCCTCGGGATGGTTTGCGGCAATTGAGTTTGCTATATCCTTGAGCAGTATGGTCTTACCGGTCTTGGGCTGGGCTACTATCAGGGCACGCTGTCCCTTGCCGATGGGTGCGAACATATCAACCACGCGGGCCGACAGGTTATCATTCTTGCCGTTGCACAGGGTGAATTTCTCATCCGGGAACAACGGTGTCAGGTGCTCGAACGGAACACGGTCACGTGCCACGGAGGGCTCCAGACCGTTTATGCGGAACACCTTAACCAACGGGAAATACTTTTCACCTTCACGCGGCGGACGGATAACGCCCTCCACAACATCGCCGGTCTTAAGGCCGAAGAGTTTGATCTGTGACTGTGATACGTATATGTCATCGGGCGATGCCAGATAGTTGTAGTCCGATGAACGCAGGAATCCGTAGTTATCGGGCATGATCTCCAGCACGCCCTCACCGCGGAGCACGTCACCGAAATCGTACATACGCTCCTCCTGCATCTGACGGCGGTTCTGATTCTGCAGGTTGTTCTGGTTCTGGTTATTCTGCTGACGCTGGTTGTTCTGCTGACGCTGGCCGTTCTGCTGGCCGTTCTGCTGGTAGGGCTGCTCAGCGCGGAACTGCTCCTGGCGGGGCTGCTCGGGCATTTCCTGAACATCGGCCTGTGCTGGTTGCTCTAACTGGACTGCAGGCTCGGCAACCTGACGTACAGGCTCTTCCTCCTGCTCGTAAGCATCAGTAACCGGCATGGTTACATTCTCGTCGTCAATCTCGGGCAGAGGTACCTCAACCTGTTGCTTGCGTGGGCGTCCGCGACGCTTCTGCTGGCTGGCCTGCGGTGCGGGCTGGGGGAGCTCCTCCTTCCTGACGGGCTCAACGGCTTGCTGAGCTTGAATGGGTTCTTGTGCGGACTGCTGTGCTGATTCCTGCACTGCGGCTTTATCCTTATTATTATTGTTGCCTGGACGGCCGCGTTTTTTCTTACCTTGAGGTGCTGGAGCTGCAGCTGAATCCTGCTGGGGCTTATCATCCTTGATAACCTGCGGTTTTTCGGCCTCTACTTCCTGTTTAACCTCATTGGCTTCCTTGGCTTCTGGCTTGGGAGCGTTCTGTTTCTTCTCTACAGACTTGGCCTGGCCGTTCTCATCGGCGGTATAGACTTTCTCAGGCGCGTTCTTGCGGGCTACCTTCTTTCGGTCGCGGCGCTCCTTTTCAGGCTTGTTCTTGGCGGCTGATATTGCCTGCTCATCCAGAATGTCATACACCAGCTGGTTTTTGTCATCCTTGGCCTTGATGCCCATCTCTTTTGCAATGGCCTGGAGCTCATCCAGACTCTTGCTCTTTAATTGCAGTATGTCAAACATTGTTTTATTGGACCTTGGCAATATCCGTGATGCACTACGGACACACTGACATTACGTAAGGTATGTTTAATGAAAAATCGGATTGATTGCCGCTTCCGGAAATCCCTTGGAAGGGCTGAATTGCGGCTTACGGGCACAAAGATACTGCAAAAATCCGATTTGTTGCGCTCTTAGGGACTATTTTTTTGCTTTCAGTTAGAGAGAAGTGATGAGCAGGGAGAGGTTTACGTCGTCTTGTGCTACGCTTCGGCAGGTGTCGGCATAATTGAAGGCGGTATTGCCATTGTTGCCGATGCTGCCTAATTTAGGCATTGCTATTCCGATGACAACGCCGGCAAGCATTGCTGCTACGGCAACCCATGAGGGTATGCGGCGGCGCATCATTCCGGGTTCGCGGTCTTTGATGTCCAGCGGCGGCAGTGTCATGCTGCGGTCCTGGGCATCGGCATTTGATTTGATCCGAGCAATCAGCTCCCGGTTCTCTTTTTCAAGTTCAGTAAGTTTGTCCATATCTTTATTCATTGTTTTTACAATAGTTACGCACGGCTGTCAGCGCGCTGAACAGACGTGATTTCACTGTGCCCTCCGGTATGTTGCATACACGGGCAATCTCGGATAGGGGCAGTTCCTCCTCATATCTTAAGAGGAACACCACCTTTTGCGGTTCTGGAAGACGGCCGATGGCACAGCGCAGTATCCAGTCGCGCTGCTCCTGTTCCAGATGGTCGGTGTCTGTTACGGGTTCCTCCTTCGGGGCGTTTTCCGCATATTCCATCACAGTCATGCGGCGGCGGTACTCATTCTTGAGCATATTGTATGCTATGGCAAACATCCAAGTCCGGAACGGCCGTCTCTCATCGTAATTGTGTCTGGAATCCCACAGCCGCAGAAACAGGTCCTGAGTCAGGTCTCGGGCCAATTCGCGGTCAAAGCCGGTCATCCTCAGAAAGAAACCTTGGGCACGCGGGCCGTGCTCAAGGTAGAGGGTTCGGAACGTTTCAGCGGTCAATCTCATCGTTATAGCGTTTACGTTCCTCGTCGGTTATGTTTTCAGTGCGGGCTACTACGCGTTTCATCAGACCGTACAGCCTGCGCATCTGGCGCTTTTCACCGTTTTCCTTATAGAAATCCAGCAGTGACTTGAAACATGGAATATAGTTGAGATTGAGCTTATAGGCCGATGCCTCGTATGTCTCAGGGGTGAATGTCTCGTACAGATAATCAGTGAGATATATCTCCTCAAAATTCCTGCGTTTTACTGATAGGTTGTCATAGCGCCTGGGACTGTATTTATAGACCAGTCCTTCGGAGTAAAGTTTGTCCGTGAAAGGAAGGTGATCCATAAGGGTAGAGAAGTAAATGGGGCGTCCTGTCTCGCGGGCTACGGTAAGGTAAAGATTCTCCTCCCAGGTTCTGAGTCCCTGCTCGGTCCAGTCTGTGGGGCCTTCTATCTGGCTGATACCCAACTGGATGCATATGTTCTTGAGATAATCGGGTGAATATAGCAGTCCTACACATATCACCGTTCTGTCTGTATAAAGCCCCTTTCCGTACTGTACCATCAGAGACGAGAATGTGGGAGTATCGCCGTTTACAAAAAGAATACCGTTATACTCCATACCTGCCAACTGATTATATGCATACGATAGCAGGCTGTAGGAGTATTCTCCGGTATTATACCATCGCTTGAGGATATCGGCCATTAAGTCTGTCTTGCCTTTGTTGAGCAGATACACTACGTAATCCTTATACATATAGGCATTGTCCGGGCGCATCCTGATGGCTTTCTCCATGTTGTCCGCCTGGTTCTCGGACTCTTTAAGCCACATATTGCAGTAGTAATCCAGGCAATAGCGGGCGTAACTGTCTGGGCGTTCCCTGCGGACTTTTGCGGCAATTGCTGCGAGCGGGGCATCATCAAAGTTTTCATCCTCACTCTCAAACATCAGTTTGTATCGGGTGGCGTGAAACCAGTTTATCCATGCATCGTCATCAGAGGGCGTCAGTGTGACCTGGGCTTCCCACAGCCGGGCCTGGTTTGCATACCATCCGGCATCATGCCTGGTCTTGACAAATGATACAATCTGTTCGGGCTTGTTAGCGGTTTCTGTCTTATCGGTTGCTGCGTATGCATCGGCCATTAAAAAGGTAGCCAGCATTATCATTGAAAACACTTTTCTGTTCATCTTAGTTTAATTGATCTGTTACACTTTTTCTTGAAGCGCTTCATCAGTGCATACACGCAAATGCGGAAAAGGTTCAGCAAAGATGTGATTTTTTTGCTTTCCCGCCAAAGTGTCCCACAGTGAACCGCTTCCTGAGCGCTGTGGGGCCGATGAGCGCGGGACACACCCCCTGTATGAGCATGTGTCCCACAGCCACCCGCGCGAGAACGTGTTCTGAGCGGGGTGAGTGCGGGACACTTTGGCGGAAAAAGTGATCAGAATGCCGCTTTGCGTGTGCGGGACAGTATGTAACTCAATGACACCGATAGGGCGGCGGCCAGGATAAGGAAGTATTCTTTCCAGGTGGTCAGGAAAACTATTATGCCGGCCAGCGCTCCCTGATTGAGGTTATTTAGATCTACGGGGCAGATATAGCCGATGATTACTGCTGCTGCGCCAATAACTATTCCAAGAATAAGTGTAACGATAAGCGCCATGCGTCCGTGGGTGCGCTGACGGTCAACTTCGGCCTTGATGCCCTCCACCTGTTTGAGACGGCGGTTTGTCTCCAGCAGGAATGTGGGGTCATCTTTAAGCTGCGGTTTGTTGCTGCGCAGAAACTCTTCTATGTTGTCCTTTCCGTTCATATACTAAGGTATTCTTTTAAGTGATTACGGCCGATAGAGAGCAGGTACTTTACCGTGCCGGAGGGTATTTGCATTATGGATGAAATCTCTTTTATATCGTGATCCTCAAAGTAGTGGAGCACTATTGCGGCGCGTTCCTTGTCGGGTATCCTGTCAAGTGCCTGATATAGTTGCTGATAACGGAATGAGTCATCGGTGGAGTCATCGGACAGGACGCTTTGCGCCTCGAAAGAATCATTGGAGACTGTGTTAAGGGTTGCTCTCCTGCAGTTGTCTATGAAGCAGTTGTAGGCAATCCTGAACAGCCAGGTGCTGAACTTGGAGAGTCCCAGGAATGAGCCCGATGCCACATACGCACGTACCAGGGCGTCCTGGGCAATGTCATCGGCCAGAGACTGGTTGCCGCTGCACAGTCCGAGCAGAAACCTGCGTAATGGCTCCTGCTCAGTTCTTATCAATTCTATGAACCGTTCCCGGGTCATTTATATTTCTTTCTTGTCCAGTGATTTCTCTTCGGCTTCAATCTCCTTGGCAAGCATGTGCTTTCCAACAAAATAGACTATGAACAGGGCTATACCTACAGCCAGAATTATTGCTCCATAGAAGATGAAAAATGAAAGATTATTTGAAGTAACACCGCCAGTGTATGACATAATTACCGTTGCAATGCAAATGGCTAATCCTATAGATGTAACTATGAAAGCAGCTGTAATCCTTGCCAGGAGTTTCTCTTTGATGCTCTTTTCTTTTTTCTGTGGCTTTAAGATGTCAGTGTCAACAGTTGCACCCGATTCGATTGCCTTTAAAAGGATCTCGGTTTTTTTGTTGGTTTCATTCTGTTCTTTGCGGTTATTGAGCCAAACTACCATGATAGGGACAATTACGCAAATACCGATCAAGAAAATGTAATTCATCATAATGCTTAAGTTTTTATTGTTTAACGTTTACACCGCTTTTCCGGGCGGTTTCATACGTTAGACGTAAGCGGGTTTCAAAAGGTTGGAAAAGGACATAATTTTTTTTATTCTTTGATCTGGATGCCGTCCAGGAGTTTTTGGACCTTGTGCTTGAGTTCTTTCTGGGTTTGGCGGTCTCTCTTGCAGAGTTTCTTTATCTCCTTGTTTGACCTTTTGCGGAACTGTTTTTTGAGCTTGTTGAGAGTCTTCTGGTCAAACTTCTTTATCTCTTTGTCTTTGAGTTGGTTAACCATTCCGTCGTCACCTGCCAGAGTGTTGTAGATTACCTTAATAAGCAGGAATGGCTGAGAGGAAGTAAGATCAAGATTGAAATCAAACATAAGATTCAGGTCAACGGGCTCCTGAATGCCGTCCGGGAATTTCTGTTGCAGGTCATCGGCAAACTGCTGCAGGGATTTCAGAATCTGGCCGAATTTGGGATTATTGAGACTGAAACTTGAATTGATTGTATCTCCAGACTGTGAGTAATCATTGATTGCGGTGTTCTTTGCTCCGGCTGTAATTGAAATGCAAGTGAGAGCGATGAGGCAGAATGCTCTGCTCAGGCTCTTTCTGATAGTTTCTTTATTCATAAAAGAATTTAATTGGTAAAATCTTTATTATGACGTCAGGGTGGTGTTATTGTTAATCAAGACCTGGTCAATCCGGGGTGTTTTCTTTGAAGCGGGCGATGATAATGGCCGGATTGTCACTCCTGGCGGCTTTACGGTAGAATGCTTCTACCTCCGGTGTGAAGCGGTGATCGTAATCAGGGCTGTCCATAAGATTGACGGCATTGTTGATATAATAATCGGGCGACCATCCTATCAGAGTGTTTCCACTTATTGACACACCCATCTCCGGGAGAGAAACATGTAAAGTGTCGTGATTCATGTGATACATCTTTGATGTCCTTTTGTCAAAAAGATATTCATTGTCGTGAATGTACCATATGTACACGTAGTCTTTCATGTCATAAAAGAAGTTGGGTATGCTGTAGCCCATATATTGATCATCGTTCTCATAATCATAATCACATTTCATTTTGTATGGCATATCGGGCATGAAGGCCATGTTTGCCACACATTCCATGGAGTCTCCATATATCTTGTAAATGTGATTGTCAAGTGCGCGTAACAGGTAGGTGGTGTCGGATGTTATATTGCTCCTACAGGATGTTAAATCTGTTACTGCAACATCGCCTCTCAGTTCTATGAATTCAGAGGGGTCCATATCGCAATGAAGAAGGTATTCCGTCATTCGGTATGGGGATTGATAGGTTCCGTCAGGGTTTAAGTGGAAATATTCATGCGAAGGGAGTATGGAGATTCCGCCATGATACAGTATTGATCCGTCCGACAGACATTTTTCCATTTCCATGCCATAAAAGCCGTCCTTAGGTGTATTCCGGGCAAGTCCTGTCTGTCCTATAAAGTTCCCTTTATAGTCATAGCGTTTCAGGCATCTTGCAAAGTTGTCAAAAACTATAATCTCATTGCTTCTGGTGTTGATGGCCCAATCGCAAAAGCTCAGATATTCATTCTTGGCACGGCCCTGGCGGCCTATGTCATTCAGGTACTTTCCTGTACAGTCAAATACTTTGATAAGTGTCTGTCTTTCGTTGTAACTACCGTACATGGTGCTCCTGACAAACAGAAGTCCGTCATCATAAAGAACGCCTTCAATATCGGGCATAAGGGCATCGGGATTGTCTCCCTCAAGTTGTATGTATTCCCAACTCTCCAGAAAATTATTCTCAAATGAACCTTCCAGATGGATTAAATCTTTCTCCGTTATCTGAAGTGATTGGTCAGGGGTGGAATTGCCGTTATTGCAGGCACACAGAAATGAAGCTGGAATAAGGACGGCAAACAGGACTTTTCTCATAATTGTAACAAGTTAGGTTAATAATAAAAGGCTGACCGGAAGGTGGTTCCTTTTTGCAAATATAACAATAATATGTATATCTTTGTGTTGTTCTCAATAATCGTAAGGATGAACTTATTCCGGAAAATAACCCTTTCATTCCGATACGGAAGCGGCTATCTGATTGTTGCAGGTATTGCATCATTGTGCTTTGCCTATATTGTAGGCATTAATTCCGGTGATCCTGAAGGACTGTCTGAAGGGTTGTTCCTTTGTAAGATTCTCAAGTTGCTGACAATTCCCGTCATCCTGTATGTGTTCCGCAAGTTTGACCGCAGCGGCGCTCTCTACTTCTGGATTAATCTGGGTATAAGCAGGACCGAATACTATGTGATTCCAATCGTGATTGAGTATTTATTCTTCCGGTTCCTGATATATCTGGCACCACCACTGTTTACCCTGTTACATCTGAACTGATATGGAGGAGGAGAACGAGAACGGAAAACTGCTTATTGACAGCGTCCAGTTGCGCTTTGGAGAGAATGTTGTCCTTCAGAGCGCGTACGTGACTTCATACAAGGGTAGGGTGACAGGTGTGCTGGGACGCAACGGTACCGGCAAATCCTGCCTGTTCAAATGCATCATGGGCGGCATCCGTCCGCAGAACAAGTATATCCGACTCAATGACGAGCCGCGCACTGACTACGGGCATATCGGCCTACGGGTAAAGTATTTCCCGCAGGTTCATTTTATCCCGCCTGGCATGACTCTGCCACAGGCGTATGAATTATATGGCGTTGATTATGAGGGGCTTGTTGGGTTTGACGATAAGTTTGACTGCCTGAGAAGCCAGAAGGTTAAGGAACTGTCTGGCGGCGAGAGGCGCATAGCGGAACTCTATATGATTCTTAATTCAGATGCCGAGTTCTGCGTCCTGGATGAGCCTTTCTCAAATATCGCTCCCATTTATGATGAGAAAATCCGCGCCATGATTCAGGAACAGAAAGCCCGTAAAGGAATCATCATAACGGACCACGTCTATGAGGAGATTCTCAAGGTGGCCGATGACCTGTTCCTGCTCCGGGACGGATTCACCTACCAGATTCACTCTCGCGATGACCTGGTCCGCCTGGGGTATATCTTTGCTTAATTTTCTTTTTGCCAAAGTGTCCCACGGCTGATTGGCTCACAGGGCTTGTGAGCGGGCTGATTGTGAGACATGGGCGCCAAATGAAGCAGTGTCCCACAGTAACCCGCGTGAGAACGTATTCACGGAGGGGTTAGTGTGGGACACTTTGGCTAAGGAACAAGTCCTTATTCTTGTGGTGAAACTAATGAAGCAAGTTCTTCAAACTGCTCCGGAGTGATTTCCTCTCCGTTTATCAGGATGCGGCTTACCTTGTAGCCGTTTATGAACATGTTGTTCTGGCTGTCTGCGGACACATCGGACATGACACGTTGGGTGAGGTCGATGTCCGGCAGGCCGAGAGCCTGCAAGTCAACCTTTTTGGTGCTCACCTTGGCGTTGATGCTCTTTTTTGTCATGAGTTCCTGGGGGATGAGCTCCGGATTGTCAATTGCATCAGGATTTTGTTTGAGGAAACGGTTCAGGTTACGTGTTAACTGCCTCTCCTGGCGTCTTTCCATCCTTACGAGTTTGTTGTTGGCCTTGTTCAGGTTCTTCTCCAGCTGCTTGAGGTCCCTGCGGGCTTTCTTTGATTCCTGTTCATCCATCCCGTCTATCCGGGCATGGTAAAGAGCCTTAAGGATGTCAATTGACGGGTCCGATGAGCTTGAACTTACAGTGATAGGGTCTGACTCTATTGTTATGGACATGTCCAGTTTGTCACTGCCGGTAAGGAGATCGTAGATGCTGTTATTCTTACCGGTACTTGCAGATGGCTCGGATAAGGTCTCAACAACCTCCTGGGGAGTGTACGGCTGGCCGTCAACCAAAACCTTTGATATGGTCTTGCCGTTAACGGTGATATTGCCGTCCTCATCAAACTCTGCACCGGGTAATGCTTTGATGATTTTGTCAACAGATTCACTGGAATATCCGGAAAAATCTATGTTCATGTCTGATCCGGAATCGACTACACTTATTCTGGGTATAGCCGGCTCGGCATTGGCAGTCGCCTCCTGACCATAGAGTACTTTTCCGTTTACAATGATTTTTTGTACTTGACTTCCTTGGGAAGTGGTGATTTTGCCGTTGGCGTCTTTCTTTAAATCAGGGAGCAGGTTTAAGATTCTGTCAAGCGGCAAACCTTCCATTGCCTCTCCGTCAAGCTTAATCTCATTGACAACCACACTGGTGGTTACAGTCTTGTCGTCATTCACGTAATCAACCTTGGTTTGGGCATTGAGTGCCAGACTAATGCAAACTAAGGGGAGAAGATAGAGTGCTCTGAGCAGACTCCTTCTGGTTGATGTTTCCTTTTCCATCATAATAATTCTGTTTTTTAAAATACTGTGATTGAAATTATTAGCTATTGTGTATCCGTTCATTGCGGCCGCTTTGCTAATGAGCAGATACTGATAACTGCGTATGTCGGTGCCGGCGCGCAGTACGGTGTCATCGGCCTCGTATTCATGGACGGCGCGCAGGTCTATGCGCAGCATCCAGATGGCTGGGTTGAACCACTGCAGTGCGGCTATTATATCGGTTATAAGTACGTCTATCGAATGGTGGAGTGCCACGTGGGCTTTCTCATGGTTGATGATGGCGGTTTCATGGTTGCTCCAATCGGCCTCAGAGATTACGATGTGTCCCATCCAGCTGAATGACGGGGCGTTGCCGGGCATGACAAAGACTGTGGTGCCATCGGCCATAACCTCCTTGCGTGCGTGCCTTATTATACTGCGTACGCGCAAGGCCGATGCCAGAACCCTTGCCAGCACAAAGACTACGCCTGCGGTATAGACCGCCATGAGAGCAATGTGCCACCAGGGCGTGGATGGCTGGGCAGGAGTGCTTGAGACGGCTTGCGGGAGCTGGGCCACCGGCATAGACAGAACTTCTGTCTTGTGGATTGTAATAATGCAAACAGGGAGTAGAAGTGATAGCAAAGCCGTACTCAGGAGCACTATCCTGTTGAGTCTGTGCCATGAATCCCTGATGAGCAGCAGACGGAAGAATATGTAGAAGACGGCCATTATGACCGCAACTTTCAATTGGTAGGTAAGGAAGGTGATCATTTTTCTTTCTTTTCCAAGTGTGAGATAAGTTCTTTGAGTTCATCAATGGATACCTTGCCGTCACCCACAAATGCCGATACCGCATTCAGGTATGAGCCAAAGTAGTTGCCGATGAAACCGCCCATGGAGAACCTGCTGTACTCCTGACGGCTGATGATGGGGAAGTACTGATAGGTGGGGCCGTATGCCTTGTGATCCAGGAATCCGTCCTGCTCCAGCTCACGCACCTGTGTGGAGAGGGTATTGAAATGGGGCTGAGGCTCGGGGTAGAGCTCGCGGAGTTCACGCACAAACAGTGCTCCCTTGTCCCAGAAGTGGTTCATTATGACCTCTTTCTTGTCACTGAGTTTGGTAATCTCTTTTTCTTTCATAACGCTGGTGTAACTAGTGATGTTGCAAATGTAACTACTAAAATAGTTGCTCAACGATTTATTTAGTTAATATTTGCTAAACGAGCACACAATAGGATCAGTTCCCTGTGCTACTAAATGAAAAATAGTACAAAAGGGGTCTGTCCCCAATTGTACTATTTTGCTATTGTGCGGTTGATGCTGGAGATGTAATCCAGGACATCGTCACGGCCGGAGCGGTCAAGCGATGAGGTGATGAAGTGGGGCGGGAGTTCCTCCCACTGCTCCCGGAGGGTGTCCAGGAAACGGGTTACGTTCTCTGTCAGGCGGCCTCGGCCCAGCTTATCGGCCTTGGTGAAGATGATGCCAAAGGGAACGGCGTTCTCGCCCAGCCATTCAATGAATTCCAGATCTATCTTCTGGGGCTCGTGGCGGCTGTCTATGAGCACAAAGAGTGATGTCAGCTGCGGGCGCTCCAGGATGTAGTCGTTGATGATGCGGGTAAGCTGATCCTGCTGGCTCTTGCCGCGTTTGGCGTATCCGTAGCCCGGAAGGTCAACCAGATACCAGTTCTTATTGATAAGGAAATGGTTGATAAGTAGGGTCTTACCGGGTGTGGCCGATGTCATGGCCAGGCCCTTGCGGTTAGTCAGCATGTTGATGAGGCTGGACTTGCCTACGTTTGAGCGGCCTATGAATGCGTACTCAGGCATGCTGTGCTGCGGGCATTTGCTTACGTCCGTGTTGCTTATTACGAATTCGGCGCTCTTTATTTCCATCCTGTGTGGGTTTTGTGTGTGCAAAAGTACGAATTTTTGGCCGAATCCGTTAATTTTGCAGTGTTATGAATAAGGAGTATCCGTCAGCTGCATTGGAGAGGGCAGTGGGTGAGTTTGCAAAACTCCCCGGCATAGGCCGTAAGACCGCCCTGCGTCTGGTACTGCATATGCTTTCCAAGCCGGACGAGGAGGTGAGCACCTTTGGCCGTGTATTCTCCACTCTCAAGCAGGATATCCGTTACTGCAAGGTGTGCCATAACATATCGGACACCGATACATGCGCTATCTGTGCCAATCCCAAGCGCGATGCATCGACGCTCTGCGTGGTAGAGAACGTGCAGGATGTGCTGGCCATTGAGAGCACCATGCAGTTTAACGGGCTGTATCATGTGCTTGGCGGGATTATATCGCCAATGGACGGTATAGGACCACAGGATCTGCAGATTGCCAGTCTGGTGGAGCGGGTCCAGGCAGGCGGTATAAATGAGGTGATACTGGCGCTCAGCCCTACGATGGAGGGCGATACCACAAACTTTTTCATTTCACGTAAGTTGCAGCCGCTGGGTGTAAAACTGAGCGTGATTGCCCGTGGCGTGGCGGTAGGAAACAATCTGGAGTATGCCGATGAGGTATCGTTGGGCCGTTCCATTGTGGACCGTACTCCGTTTAAATAACTGATAGAGATGAATATTAAGAAGATGACTGTTAAACTGATGGTGATGTGGATCTCCATCTACGTGGTGGCAGGAATTACTGCATTGCTGTTTGAACTGGGTCCCTTGAAGGGTATTACTGTGACCGATGCCAAGACCGCATATATACTCCAGGTGATAGGTGTGCTGGCAGCATTGGCGCTCATCCCGCTTGCCCTGCGAGGATTCAAGAAGATGGTTGACCGTCTGGATGAGAAGGAGTACCCCGAGGAGAAGATAGAAAAGATATATATGACATGCTCCATGCTGCGTATAGAGGCGTTTTTCCTTGTTATAGAGTTTGGAGTCATTCTCTACTATATGCTTGGTGACACCATCGGCCTTTACATTGCTGCCATCGGAGCAATATGCTCACTGTTTGCCATTCCCACCAAATCCGGTATAGAGCACGAGACAGGTTTCTACGATTGATTTATGCCGTCGGTAAGCGTCATCATAGTCAGCTATAAGGTAAGGTACTACATAGAGCAGTGCCTCAACTCAGTTTTGCGGTCGGTTCCCGATGCACAGATACTTGTGGTTGACAATAAGTCCGATGACGGATCTGTGGAATACCTGCGCGATAAGTTTCCGCAGGCTGAGGTTATTGCCAATGATTTCAATGCGGGGTTCGGAAAGGCCAATAATATGGCTCTTGACAAGGCTCTGGGCAGGTATGTCCTGTTCCTTAACCCGGATACGGTTGTGGCGGAGCGTACCATACCGGGATGCATCGGCTATATGGATGAACACCCCGAGGTGGGTGCCGTGGGAGTGCGGATGCAGTACGGTGACGGCCGGTTTGCGCTTGAGTCACGTCGCTCGCTGCCTACGCCGTCGGTATCGTTCTGGCATATGACCGGTCTGGGCAAGCTGTTTCCTGGGTCAAAGGTGTTCGGTAAATACCACTGCACCTATTTTAATAAAAATATGGAGTGCCCGATAGATGTTGTATCGGGTGCATATATGTTTGTGCGCAAGGAGGCGCTTGACAAGGTTGGCGGGTTTGATGAGGACTTCTTTATGTACGGTGAGGACATAGACCTCTCTTACCGCATACTGCAGGCCGGCTATCAGAACCGTTATCTGCCGCTGCCCATAGTTCATTATAAAGGTGAGAGCACCAACAAGACGTCATACCGTTATGCCAAAGTGTTCTATGACGCCATGCTTATTTTCTTCAACAAGCACTTTAAGCGTTACAGCCGTCTTCTGGAGTTGCTGGTAAGGCTTGTGCTTGGATTCAGGAAAGTGGGTACGTTTATAGGCCAGAACATCCATGCACACAGTCGCAGGCTGGCCGATTATACCGAGGACTGCCTTTATGTGGGGCGTAAGGAGACATTTGCCCATGTGGAGAGTCTTATAAAAAACAGCATTTATCTGCGTAATCTTCAATTGGTTGAGGGTGCTGATGATGTCGGATCCGCACTTCATGGCCGCATAGGCCCGGAGGTAAAGGCGATAGTATTTGATACCGATGCATTCTCTTACGATGCCATCCTGTACTGGATGTACGGCCGCGCATCGGAAGGTAAACACTATACAATGGGACTTTATTCGGCCGGTACAGGCCATCTAATAACGGAGGATGAAGTGATATGACAGAGAAAGATATCTTATCGGACGGAAAGTACCGTCTGCGTGCACCGGAGCCCGAGGATCTGGATGTGCTGTTCGGCATGGAGAACGATACGTCACTTTGGATGGCGTCAGGTAATGCCGTTCCGTATTCACGCTATCAGATCAAGAAATACATTCTTATGTCGTCACATGATTACTATACGGACCGTCAGATCCGTCTTATGATTGTGCGTGCAAGTGACGGCGTGGTTGCGGGCAGTATAGACCTGACCGATATCGACCCTTACAACGGGCGTGCCGAGATTGGAATAGCATTGCTCTCTGAGCATAGAGGACAGGGAATTGCATCGGCTGCTATCAAGCTGATGTCGGATTATGCTCGTAAGGTTCTCCGGTTGAGCCAACTGTTCTGTCATGTGCCGGCCGACAACAAAGCCAGCATTAAACTGTTCACCAGTAATGGGTTTGCCCGAACCGGCCGGCTCAAAGACTGGCTCGTAAAAGACGGTGGTTATACCGATGTGCTGATAATGCAGAAAATTTTTTGAAAAAAATGTGCTCTGACGCTTGTAGGTATCAAAAATGTCTGTACCTTTGTCACCGCAAAACAGCGAGGTGCGGTAGTTCAGCTGGTTAGAATGCCGGCCTGTCACGCCGGAGGTCGAGGGTTCGAGCCCCTTCCGCACCGCTGGAACAGAGTTACCGATTGGTGACTCTGTTTGTTTTTATTAATTACATATTGTTTGTGCTGAAGAATTCCATTTTTGCATTATATTTGCTGTACATAGTCAGGCGATAGTCATTAAAAGATAAGTGCTGATGTTACAGAACCTGTTGGTAAAACTCAAGGACAGACCGATACTAAGCATCCTGTTGTGCGTGGTGTGCTCGGAGATTATCCAACTCGTAATTACGCTTATATCCAGGAAACCTCCAACATTCCATTATGGTATTGCGGTTGTGGCTCTCCTTGCTCTGTTTGTAACTCCAATCCTGCTTAGTATCCAAAACAAAAGAAATCATACGGATGCAGAAAAGGCCGATGATGATCTGGACCAGCCGGGAAACTCCGATGAGGATACGCAGATTTCCGGGTAAAGGAATAACAGAAACCTTCGCTATTTATTTTTTTGCTAAATTCGCAGTCTGAAAACTGATTGATTATGAAAAAGACCGTAACATTTGGTGAAGTTATGCTCCGTCTGGCTACGCCGGGCTATGAGCGTTTCGGACAAGGTAATATGCTTAGTGCTACCTATGGCGGCGGCGAGGCCAATGTGGCCGTGTCTCTTGCCAACTACGGGCTCCCGGTTTCATTTGTGACCAGAGTCCCTGATAATGATATATCTTTGGCCTGTCTGCGTGAACTGCGCGGTTTTGGCGTCGACGTATCGGATGTGGTGTTCGGTGGTGACCGTCTGGGCATATATTTTCTTGAGACCGGAGCGGTAAGCCGTGGCAGCAAGGTTATTTACGACAGGGCAGGTTCGTCAATATCAAAGATAGAACCGGGTATGATTGACTGGGACAAGGTCCTTGCCGACGCCGGTTGGTTTCATTGGACCGGTATCACTCCTGCAATATCCGAAGGGGCAGCCAAGGTTTGCATGGAGGCTGTAAAGAAGTGTAATGAGAAAGGTATTACCGTTTCATGTGACCTCAATTACCGTAAGAACCTTTGGAAATGGGGCAGGAAAGCCAGTGAGGTAATGCCTGACCTGGTAGCCTGTACAGATATTGTGTTGGGCAATGAAGAGGACGCCCAGATGGCGCTCGGTATCAAACCTGAGGGCGTGGATGTATCCAAGGGCGAGGTTAGTGCCGATGCATACCTGTCAGTGTCACAGCAGATCATGGCCAGATTCCCGCGTTGCAGAAAGGTTATCACCACATTGCGGACATCAATAAACGCTAACCATAACAAGTGGGCTGGTGTGCTTTATGACGGCAAGACGCTGTTCAAGTCAAGACAGTATGATATTACACACATAGTTGATAGAGTAGGTGGCGGTGATTCATTCATGGGCGGCCTGATTTACGGACTGCGCGTTTATGAGGATGACCAGAAGGCGCTTGATTTTGCAGTTGCCGCTTCATGTCTCAAACACACCATCTATGGTGATTACAACCGTGTTACTGTAAGTGAAGTAGAGAAACTTATGGGTGGCGACGCTTCAGGTCGCGTAGCCCGTTAAAAATTACAGATATGAGCCGATTCAAAAGATTGCAGGTGCTCAACACATTCGTAGGCACCGGAATAGTCCCTCTGTTTTACAACAAGGAGGCCGAGCTGGTAAAGAATGTTGTTAAGGCATGCTATAACGGTGGTGCCCGTGTATTTGAGTTCACCAATCGCGGAGATTATGCCCATGAGGTTTTTGCCGAGGTCAATAAATGGTGCGCCACAGAGTGTCCGGAAATGATTATGGGTGTGGGTTCAGTAAGTGATCCCGCAACAGCGGCGCTCTATATTCAGTTGGGTGCCGGATTTATTGTATCACCCAGTCTTAATCCCGATTTGGCCAAGATCTGCAACCGCCGTAAGATTGCATGGATACCTGGTTGCGGAACACTTACTGAAATCAATACAGCCGAGGAACTTGGTTGTGAGATAGTGAAGATATTCCCCGGAACCGAAGTGGGAGGCCCTTCGTTTGTAAAAGCCATCAAAGGTCCGTGTCCCTGGACGGAGATAATGCCTTCGGGCGGAGTCTCACCGGATCCGGTCAGTCTTGAGGCTTGGTTCAAAGCGGGAGTTGCGTGCGTAGGTCTGGGTTCTCAACTCACTCCCAAGGACGTAATAGCAAAAGGGGACTTCAAGTTCATTGAGACTAAAGTCAGGGAGTGCATAGAGTTCGTGCAGAAACAGAAGAATTGAGCAGAAGGTAACCCTGTTTACCTCAATTCCAACCCGAATATTGATTCCAGCTCTTTCAGGGCTGGATTTATTTCTTTCATTTTCTCATACTGCTTGTCACGGGTCAGTATGTGTTTGACATTACGTGACTGGTCAACGGCAATCTCCATCGTTATGGCCGGGTTGTTGAAACTCTCACGTACATGACTGATGATACGTTCTGATGCCTGCCGGATTTCATCGGCCATCATCCTGTTTCCTACAGTAATGCTGAATTCCGTATCGGATTTAACGGTAGGAAAGCAGTTTTTCATACGGTTCTTGAGAGGGGTGTCTTCAACAGGCAGGTTTGCCGCAAAGTTATTCCAGCATATCCTGAGTGTCTCGTCAGACAACGGCTTTACCGGGTGTTGGTGTGTGTCGATTACCTGAACGGTCTGACGGCCGTGAGGCTGATCCGGACGTCCTGATGGCCTCTTGTTGTAGATGGATGTGAATATATTTCCATCCTTAACGATAGGGATGGAACTCTTTTTGGCAGGTGTGGTTGTTTCAGTTCGTTGGGGCTGAAGCGTAACTGCAGTAACCGGCTCCTGCGGTTTTACAGAAGTGGTTGCTGATAATGCCTTGTTGAATATGGGTTTTAGTCTCTTGGGCTTGCGCCCACTGCTGTCATCGTCTTCATCGGCCTGTGCAACCTGGATCAGAGTGAGTTCCACAAGCAGGCGCTTATTCTTGCTGATGCGGTAATTGAGATCGCAGTTATTGCAGATCTTAAGAGCCCGGTACAGGAACTTGGGAGTGCATCTTGAGGCTTGTGCCTTGTAACGCTCACGCATTTCATCACTGACTTCAAGCAGGGGCAGGGTGCAGGCGTCGCGGCTTACCATGAGGTTGCGCAGATGGAGCATCAGACCGCTTATCAGATGACTTCCGTCAAATCCCTTTGACAGGATCTCATTCAGGAGTACCATCGATTCGGGGATGCGCTTATCAAGGAACATATCAGTAAACCTGAAATAATAATCATAGTCAATGACGTTCAGGTTCTCTATAGTCTTCTGATATGTGACCTGTCCACCGGTAAAACTGACTACCTGATCGAATATGGATAGGGCGTCACGCATTCCTCCGTCTGATTTTTCGGCTATAATGGCAAGAGCCTCAGGGTCTGTGGTAACGTTCTCTTTCTGAGCTACATACTGAAGATGCTCGATTATGTCCCTGTTGCTTATGCGGCCGAAGTCATATATCTGGCAACGTGAAAGTATGGTGGGGATGATCTTATGCTTCTCGGTAGTGGCAAGTATGAATATGGCATACTTTGGCGGCTCTTCAAGAGTCTTCAGGAAAGCATTGAAGGCAGCCTGTGAAAGCATGTGTACCTCATCAATTATGTAGACCTTATATTTACCGTTCATGGGCGGAATCCGAACCTGTTCCGTCAGGTTGCGGATGTCATCGACAGAATTGTTGCTGGCTGCGTCAAGTTCAAATACGTTGTATGAGCGCAACTCTTCATTGAAACTCTTGCAGGACTCGCAATTGCCGCATGCCTCGCCGTCGGCACCACGGTTGGTGCAGTTGATGGTCTTGGCAAATATTCGGGCACAAGTTGTCTTGCCCACACCGCGTGGGCCGCAGAACAGGTATGTGTTGGCCAGTTTTCCGGAATTGATGGCGTTCTTGAGCGTTGAGACCAGAGCCTTCTGGCCAACAACGCTTGAGAATGTAAGTGGACGGTATTTCCGGGCCGAAACTATATAGTCTTCCATATGAAACCAAATATATACAAAGATACTGTTTTATTTGCAAAATGAGTTATTTTTGCAGCAAAGAAAAACCTCAATATGGATAATGGATTCTTACCTCAGCTAAAGGAGCTTCTGGGCAGGTACAAATACTGGATAGTGCTGGTGCTGTTCCTTCTCGTAATTCTTGTGGTCAGTGAAAACAGCCTGATCAGAAGGAGTGTCCAGAAACGTGAGATAAGGGCTCTTCAGGAGCAGTTGCGTGAGACTTCGGCACAAAAGAGACTGAATGAAGAGTTGCTGGAGGACTTCAGTAATGACAGTATGGTGATTGACCGTATAGCCCGTGAGAAATATAATATGCATCGTGAAGATGAAGACCTTTTCCTGGAACGCTGAGATAGTATGAACAAGAACAATAACCGTCTTATAGAATCCTTTACCGCAGTAGGCGGTCTGCTTCTGCTTTTTGGTGCTGCCGTCTATATAACAGGATGGACCTACGCCCCGTATTTCTATCTGGTAGGCTCGCTGATGTTTGCTGCCGGACAGTTTGCTGACCGTTATATGGGCGATGACCGAATTGTAAAAAGACTTCGATTCCAGCAGGTGCTGGGAGCTTTATTCCTGGTGCTCACGGCATTTCTGATGTTTTCGGATGTCTTACATGCCCGTCTGCTTGAGGATGCTTCATTGGGAGGTAGTCTCCACTCTTTTCTTGTCGGTCTTACCCGCAGGAACAACTGGATAGTCACTCTTTCAATAGGGGCGGTATTTGAACTCTATTCATCCTTCCGTCTGGACCGTATCTTAAAAGAACAGGACTGATATCAAGTCGCTGTTATTCTTTATCAGGGCATACGGAATCGGGTTTCTAAACAGATTCTAATGCTTTTAACAACTTTTAGCCGCTTATGGCCGGCATTTGCTTAAAGAATAATAAAACTTGAATTCATGTTTTTATGTGTTGTATTTTTGCTACCCGAAAAGGATTGGAAATGTTCAGACAACGCTTTAATCTATTTCTGACATCAGCAAGCCTTGTGATAGCCCTGATGTCTTGCACAGGCCACTACAAGATAGACGGTGTAGTGGAAACCATAGGATATGAAGGACGGGAATTGTCACTTGTGGAATTCCTTCCTTTCCGTATCACCAAGATAGATTCTTGTGTTGTCAATCACGGCAGATTCCAGATGAAAGGCAATGCCGATTCCACCCGGCTTGTATTTCTGTGCAAAGAGGGGCGTCCCATAATTCCTCTTTATATAGAGAAAGGACATGCGCGAGTCAGTCTGCTTCCTACTGAGATGACAGTATCCGGAACACGTCAGAATGACCTTTTCTATAATTTCCTGCGCAAGAAGATAGAATTTGACAACCTTTATGAGGATATGTCCCAGAAACGCGTCTCCATGGCACGTTCCAGAGTGGATTTCAGGTCACTGGAACTTATTCAGGACAGTCTGCGTATGATTGTCGAAGAGTGTGAGGATATGATCTGCTCATTCATGGCAGATAATTATGATGAGCCGGCTGCAGTGGGCGTCTTCATGATGCTCAGTGCAAACCCCACCACAGAGGTTCCGTCACTACTCAGACGTATTCTTGATGCGGCTCCGGATGATTTTCTGAACGAGCCATACGTCAACGGGTATGCCAACCGTATAAGTTACGAACGTAACTGATATCCAGTTTCCAGTGTTTTACTGATGGTGTCGAATACCTTTCGGGAGGTATTGCCCATTATCTCTTTGAGTTCGGTCTCATTGGTCTCGGCGGTACTTTGCGGCCATACCGGTTCATGGATTGTGATATGTACCGGATGCCATGTCACGTTCCATGCATGTCTGGACATTACCTGATAGTTCCCGTCGATGGTTACAGGCAGTATCGGAAGCCCCAGTTCTTCGGAGATCAGGAATGCGCCTCGTTTGAACTTACCTATCTTTCCGTCGGGTGTGCGTGTCCCTTCGGGGAATATCACGACAGACATTCCGTTATTGAGTCTGGATTCAGCCTTGCGTATGCTTTCCATTGAACTGGCTCTTGAACTGCGGTCAATAAAAATGCAGCCGGCCATATAGCAGGCCCAACCTACAAAAGGTATGCGGCTGAGTTCCTTTTTCATCATCCATTTGAACTTGATTCCGATGAATCCGTATACAAGGAATGCGTCCCAGTAACTCTGATGGTTCGGGGCTATGACATAGGACTGTCCTTTGCGTATGTTTTCCTTACCGTGGACATGTACCGGGATCAGGAATACCAGATAGAAAAGACGCCCCCATATCATGCCGGGCCAATATCCCCAGAACCTGTCGTTGAATACAGAACCTATCATAGTAACCAAGGCTGTGATTATGGTGGCAACTATCATTATCGGCAGCGCAATGAAAATCTGATATATAAGGTAAAGTGCTCTGATCATTATCGGTTGAATTTTATCGGTTGTCCTTTTTGTGTAGTATCAAACTCACCGTTCCGGTATGCGGCATGACCGTTTATCCATGTTGTACATACTTTCCAGTGAAGACGCTTTCCCTGAAACGGATTCCATCCGCAACGGTTGAATGCAGGGGTTGCCTCATATGATTCTGTCATGTGTGATACAAGTGTGAGGTCTGCCTTATAGCCTTTTCGGATAAAACCACGCTCCTTTATCTTAAACAGTTTGGCGGGGTTGTGGCACATGAGACGAACCACGTCGGCTGGTTTTAATATATTAAGGTCTGTCAGTTCAAGCATTAAAGGTAGTGAGTATGGCAGAACCGGCATACCTGATGCAGCGCTCTTGCATCCGCCCTGTTTCTCGGACAGCAGGTGTGGGGCATGGTCTGTGCCAATCACGTCTATGCGGCCGTCGGTGAGAGCAAGCCTAAGGGCCTGGCGGTCTGCAGCGGTCTTGATGGCGGGATTGCACTTGATAAGCGTGCCCTTGGTGGCATAATCGGCATCTGTGAACCAAAGATGTGCGGGACACGCCTCAGCGGTGAACTGCTTGCTCTCAAGCGGGCCATTATTGAACAAATCAAGCTCGCGGGCGGTGGTAAGGTGCAGTATGTGCAGGTGCACGCCGGTTCCTGCAGCTACATCAAGCGCCTTTGAGGTCGATGCGTAGCAGGCCTCCTCACTGCGAATGAGCGGATGATATTTTACGGGAGGCTCGCAGCCCAGTTGGCTGGTGTAGCGCTCCATGTTGGCGTTTATGATTGATGTCTCCTCACAGTGTACCGCTACTGGCACTGTGGCGGCCTGGAACAGCGCCCTAAGCGATGCGGCATCGTCCAGCAGCATTCCGCCTGTGCTGGAGCCCATAAAGAGTTTTACTCCGCAAACCTTCTTGGGGTCAATCTTTTCAATCTGGTCCAGGTTGGTGTGGGTGGCGCCCAGGTAGAAACTGTGGTTGACCAGGCAGGTCTCTGCAGCGTGGTCAAACTTGTCCTGCAGAGCCTGTAGCGTAACCGTCTGGGGTATGCAGTTGGGCATGTCGAACACCGTTGTCACACCTCCTGCTGCGGCTGCAAGGCTCTCGGTGTGCATATCGGCCTTATGTGTAAGACCGGGATCGCGGAAATGTACGTGGTCATCAATCACGCCGGGCAGCAGCCACTTACCGTCGGCATTGATTACGGTATCGGCCTGCGGAGTCTCATCGGACAGGTAGATGCCTGCTATGATCTCATTATCAATCAGGACCGATGCGCGCTGCACCTGCCCCTCATTGACCGTCATGGCATCTTTGATGAGAGTCCTGCTCATTATGCTTGCGGTGCTGCGGGCTTTTGGGGATACTTGCGGAACCAGCTGGATATCTTAAGGCGGATTACGCCGAAGAATGCCTCGCTGAATATGCCTCCGCTCATCTTGGATGTGCCAAGCTCACGGTTTACGAATATAACAGGTACCTCCTTGATTTTGAATCCGCACTTGTAGGCGGTGAATTTCATCTCAATCTGGAAGGCGTAGCCCTTAAAGTGAATTTTGTCCAGCTCAATTGTCTCCAGAACCTGACGGCGGTAGCACTTGAATCCGGCGGTGGTGTCATGGATAGGCAGTCCGGTAACAATGTGAACGTACTTGGATGCAAAGTATGACATCAGCACGCGTCCCATGGGCCAGTTGACCACATTCACACCGCTTACATATCGGGAGCCGATGGCTACGTCGTAACCCTCATCTCGGCAGGCACTCAGCAGGCGGGGCAGATCGGACGGGGCGTGAGAGAAATCGGCATCCATCTCAAAGATGTAGTCGTAGCCGCGTTCAATGCACCACTTGAAACCGGTGATGTAAGCCGTGCCCAAACCCAGTTTGCCGCTGCGCTCCACAATAAAGAGACGGTCCTTGAAATCGGTCTCCATCAGGCTCTTTACTATGGCAGCGGTGCCGTCGGGCGATCCGTCATCGATAATAAGTATGTTGAAATTATCCTCCAGCGCCATTACGGCACGGATGATATTCTCTATGTTCTCCTTCTCGTTATAGGTGGGGATAATTACTATGCTCCGGTTAGTTTTCATAGTTTGTTCTGATATAACGCACAAATATAATAAAAAGGTGACAAAAGGGACGGTTCCGTTTGTCACCTTTTTTACTTATCTGTACTCAAGTATATCGCCAGGCTGGCAGTCCAGCGCCTTGCAGATGGCATCGAGCGTGGAGAATCGTATGGCCTTGGCCTTTCCGGTCTTGAGTATGGATAGGTTGGCCTGCGTTATGCCAATCTTATCGGCCAGTTCGCCCGATGACATCTTGCGCTTGGCCATCATAACGTCAACGTTTACTATTATGCTCATAGTTGCGGTGATTTAGATTGTCAGATCCTGTTCCTCTTTCAGGTCTTTGCCCATCAGGATTATCTGCGAGATTATCATCAGACCAAGTCCGGTCAGGATCAGCATGATGTTTGCGTCATTCTTGTACACTACGTAATACTGGGCCAGATGAATGTGGTTGATGCAGTACATGCTGTAGATAAAAGAGGCGATGAACTGGAACAGATACAGTCCTACCAGCAATTTGCCGGCTATATCAAGGAACCGAGACACTTGACTTACAAATATCTCTCCTTCACGGATTCTTCTTACTATTTTGAATACCAGTACAATGATGTAAACTGCCACTATAAAGCAGACCAATGGCAATGCAAATGAAAGAATGGCGAAGAAAGTCGATGCCTGACGAGAAGGGGTTGTAATCCTGACAGACTGCATCTGAATCTCGTTTATCTGATTGTTTGAGATTGAGTACAAAGCCTTGTCTTTGCTGGACAGGATTCTATCCTTGGGCATTACATTTACGTCAAAATTATATGTCTTGACACTTGAATAGTAGTGGTGTCCGCCATCATGGCTGACGGTATCAAAAACATCATAGAACTCACCGGGAGTATCCATGAACTCCAGCTTTTCATCACCATAAGAAACGTATGAGGGTGGAATAGTTACATGGAAAAAACTGAAAACCATAAATAGAATCAGTACAGTCACAAACAATGAGCAGTAAAGTTTTAGTTTCTTGTTCATAATTGGAATTGAATTTATTGTTAAACGATAATTATTTTCGGTGCAAAGATAAGGGCGATTTTTAATCCACCAAAGAAAAACAAGAAAAATTTATTGAAATTCGATAAAAAGGAGTCGGGGGACGGTTCTATCTGTGCCCTTTTTGATAATAATCCAAGGTGCACAGAACTTTTGGGGTATCGGTATCGGAAACCATGGCCGCCCGTGGGCTTGTGAACCGACGAACGAAGAGAGAGTAGAGAAAGCTCGCTTACTCTACCGAACGAGGAGGAGGTCTAGAACGAAGTTCTGAACGGGAGGAGCCTGTTCTCAAGAAGATGTTCTGGAAGGTATGAGTTTACTCATGCCTTTCAGAGCGTCTTATTGGGAATAGGAGGGATAGCGCGAAGCGCGTAGTTTCAGATACTGATACCCCAAAAGTTCTCTTGGAAAAAAGGGCACAGATAGAACCGTCCCCTTTGGTTCCTTTTGGCACCTTTTTGTATCTTTGCACCTGCAATGACTTTGGATGATGTTTGTGGCCTTTACGGAGGCCTGGTACAGACCAAGGCGCTGATAAAGGAACTTGCGGGAAAACGCACCGGAAACGTTTTTCTGCAGGGGCTCCGTGCGTCATCGGCTCCGCTTTTGTTCTGTGAAGTGGCCCGGAACGGGGGTAAGCCCTGTATACTTATAATACTTAATGACCAGGAAGAGGCTGCATATTTCTATCATGATATGGTGCAGACCATAGGTGATGAGAATGTGCTCTATTTCCCGTCGGCATTCCGCCGCGCCGCCAAGTACGGTCAGAAGGACGATGCCAGCGAGATACTGCGCACCGAGGTGCTTAGCCGTCTTACCACCGTTACTCCCGATGCCCAGACGCTGGTAATTGTGACATCGGCCGATGCACTTGCCGAGAAGGTGGTATCAAAATCAAGCCTGGAGGACAAGTCAATACGCCTTAACGTAGGCGAGACGCTGGACCGCGAAGAGTTGCAGAGCCTGCTGCTGGAACTTGGGTTCAACCGCGTGGATTACGTCTATGAGCCGGGTCAGTTTGCCCTGCGCGGCAGCATACTGGATGTGTTCTCGTTCTCATCGGAATATCCGTTCCGCCTGGATTTCTTTGGCGATGACATAGACAGCATCCGTCACTTCTCAGTTGATACCCAGCTTTCTACGGAGAAGAAGGACAGCGTGGTCGTGGTGCCCGATATGGATAAGATGGAGGGCACACAGGTATCGCTCATGGATTTCCTGCCGGCCGATACCGTGCTGGCTGTCAAGGACTTGCTGCTTACAGCTGACCGCATGACTACCGTAAGCCGTGAGGTGGCCGACCAGGAGAGTCTGGCCGCCCGAATGCGCATAGCTAACGCCGCCGCAGGCTCTGAAGCCAACGCCAATGCCAACGCCAACGTTGAGATGCCGCATCTGCTTACGGCCGAGGATTTCCTGCACAAGACCACCGGTTTCCGCGTGGTGGAGTTCGGCAACAAACCCACCGGTGTGACATCGGTAACAATCACATTCGATACAACGCCGCAGCCGCTGTTCCACAAGAACTTTGATCTGGTGTCACAGACGCTGACCGACTATATAGTAAAAGGATACAGGATTTATATCCTGACCGATAACCCCAAGCAGGGTGAGCGCCTGCACGATATCTTTACCGAGCGCGCTGAGAACATACAGTTTGAGACCATCGGCAAGACACTGCATGAGGGTTTCTCCGACGGCATACTGAAATGCTGCTTCTTTACTGATCATCAGATATTTGACCGCTATCACAAGTACAACCTGCGCAGCGAGCGTGCCCGTAACGGAAAGGTGTCGCTTACGCTTAAGGAGCTTCAGGAGTTCAAGGTTGGTGACTATGTGGTTCATATGGATCATGGAGTCGGTAAGTTTGGAGGTCTGGTCCGCGTAAAGGATGTCAATGGCTGGCAGGAGAAGATAAAGATCATTTATAAAAACAACGACGTGGTCTTTGTTTCCATCCACGCCCTGCACAAGGTATCCAAGTACAAGGGCAAGGAGGGTGAGGAGCCGCATATCAATAAACTTGGTACCGGTGCCTGGGAGAACCTCAAGGAGCGTACCAAGGGCAAGATCAAGGATATTGCCCGTGACCTTATCAAACTCTATGCCAAGCGATTGGAGGAGAAGGGCTTCGCTTACAGCCCCGACTCTTATCTGCAGAACGAGCTGGAGGCCAGCTTCATGTATGAGGATACCCCCGATCAGCTCAAGGCCACCCAGGATGTCAAGCAGGATATGGAGAGCAGTCGCCCCATGGACCGCCTTATCTGCGGCGACGTTGGGTTCGGCAAGACTGAGGTTGCCATCCGTGCCGCCTTCAAGGCTGTAGCCGATAACAAGCAGGTGGCCGTTCTGGTACCTACCACCATACTGGCTTTCCAGCACTACCAGACATTTCGTGACCGTCTTAAGGATTTCCCGTGCCGTGTGGAGTATCTGTCACGCGCCCGCAGCGCTGCACAGACCACCGCCATTCTGGAGGACCTCAAGAACGGCAAGATTGATATAGTAATAGGAACTCATAAACTGATCGGCAAGCAGGTCAAGTTCAAGGACCTGGGCCTGCTCATAATTGATGAGGAGCAGAAATTCGGCGTATCGGTCAAGGAAAAGCTCAAACAGCTGCGTGCCAACGTGGATGTGCTCACCATGACCGCAACACCCATTCCGCGCACCCTGCAGTTCTCGCTCATGGGTGCCCGTGACCTCTCGGTAATCCAGACTCCGCCACCCAACCGCTATCCCATACAGACCGAGCTACATGTGTTCAGTCCCGATATCATCCGCGAGGCCGTCAACTTTGAGATGAGCCGTAACGGACAGCTCTTTATTGTGAGCAACCGTATATCGTCGCTTCAGGACCTGGCGGACCTGGTTCAGCGTGAGGTGCCCGATGCCCGGGTGGCCATCGGTCATGGACAGATGGATCCCGATGAGTTGGAGAAGATACTTACCGGATTCATCAATTATGACTACGATGTGCTGGTGGCGACATCAATCATCGAGAACGGAATCGATATACCTAACGCAAATACAATCATAGTCAACTCCGCCCAGAACTTTGGTCTGAGTGACCTGCACCAGATGCGTGGCAGAGTAGGGCGTTCCAACAGGAAAGCGTTCTGTTATCTGCTTGCGCCGCCTCTGGCATCTCTGTCCGATGAGTCGCGCCGCCGTCTGCAGGCCATTGAGAGTTTCAGTGATCTGGGCAGCGGAATCCAGCTGGCTCTTCAGGATCTGGATATCCGTGGCGCCGGTAACCTGCTGGGTGCCGAGCAGAGCGGATTCATTGCCGACCTGGGCTACGAGACCTATCAGAAGATACTCAAAGAGGCCGTTCGCGAACTAAAGAACGATGAGTTCCAGGATCTGTTCCGTGAGCAGGAGGCCAAGGAGAAGGGTGGTGGTGCCGGCTCCGGTCAGGGCGCTGTTGGAAGCACTCCGATGGATGCATCCCGATTTGTTGATGAATGTACAGTTGAGACAGACCTGGACCTCTGTTTCCCGGATTCATTTGTGCCAGACGGCAGCGAGCGAATCCTCCTGTACCGCGAGCTTGACAGCATGGAGCGTGAGCAGGATATCCAGCGTTTCCGCGACCGCCTGCAGGACCGTTTCGGTCAGATTCCCAAGCAGGCCGACGAGCTTATCCGCCTGGTCACCCTGCGCCGCATGGGACGCGAGCTTGGCATTGGGACAATTTTTCTCAAAGCCGGCCGCATGAGCCTGTTCTTTGCCGCCAACCCCGACAGCCCCTATTACGAGAGCGAGGCATTCGGCGCCATCCTGGCCTACGCTGCTCAGAACCCCATGCTGTGCCGTCTGCGCGAGGAAGGCACCAAACGCAGTCTCCAGGTATCGGACGTAAAGGACATTGACAGCGCAATCGGCATCCTGCGTGCCATCCTCACTCCTGCACTCTGATTCACATGCCTGTGATGAATGCAATTCCCATATTCAGGGACCATACATCTCCAAGATTTTTCTTGTAGTTATGATACATGCCATAAACTGAGAATCTCAATCCCCCGAATGAAATCCCGTCGTCATCATGAAATCTACGGATGACCCAGTCTGTATCAAGGCCAAAGAGAAAACCTTGGTTCCCTGGCAGTTTACTTTCTATATTGTGTTTGCCCTTCTCCTGTTTTTTATCTGTTAGTTGAGTGAGGGAACCTAATGAGGTACCTATTACAGGCGTAAATCTGACATGCTCATTTGAGAAAAGAGTATATCCTGTCTTGAGTCTTATTCCGGCTTCCTGTACCGTCTTACTCTCTGTCCAATCATAGCTATTATCATAGTCATAGTAGAAATCGGACTGCTTGAGCTTGCCATACCATAACGCGTAAAACTCTCCTTCAAATTTAAATCCATGGTATCCTAACTCAACTCCGAATGTGTAGCCGTTTGCTGGTTTCAGGTATTCTGAACCGTTTCCGATAATGCTGTTGTTGAGATATCCTATGTGCGCTGCTCCAAACTCCAGGTCTGTATTACTTGTAGGAGTATATCCTAATTCCATGGGAGTATATTCCCGGGGGTTTTTTTGGAGTTCTTTCCTTACTCTGGTCTCATAGTCCAATATCACCGTCGTGTCTTTGCCCTGACGGCTCTCTTCTGAGAATAACAGTTTTCTTTCTTCAAACAATTGTTCATACAAATCCAGAATATTGCCTTTTGAAGTGTCATTGTTATAGTTTCTTACAGCTTCTCTGGCTGATAACTCCGCCATGTCAAACAGGACTTGATTGTATCTCAGGTCCCATTCATCGACCCTGAAGGGATCATAATAACTGCTGCCGCGCTTTACGTATATGATCAGATTCTTGAACGAATAATCGGTGTTACGGTATTCGAATAGGCTGGACATATCTGACGCATAAAAGCTGACTGTGCTGTTTGAACCTGTTTCGTCTGCACTTACCGGAATGAAGTCGTCCCATGACAGGGGGTCGGTTTCGCTCCATTGTTTTTTATTTTGAAACACCAACCTGTATAACGGGGTGTCGGTTATGGAGTCCGAATGGTTAGGGAGTTTCATTGCGAACTGCAGATAACCGTAGTGAAGTCTTACGGAATCAATTTCCGCAAGAGAGTACACCTGAACCTCAGTCTGCGAATAGGCGGTAATGCAGGTAAGTAATAAACCTGCCACAGAGGATAATAACAGAGATTTTTTCATTCTTTTGGAAATTAAGGAAGTATATATATGATTGGCAAACCGGCTTAGGGTTAATCCTGTTCTTGTTAAGGGTTAAATATTTTTATGTTTAATTATATTTGATTGTAATGGTACTATTTTTTTCATATTACATAATAATAAGCGTTGAATATTTGTTATATCAAATAAAAATGATATTTTTGCTGCAAAATATTAGATATAACTAATAGAATATGATTGATATTTATGAATTGACAGACAATGCGATTATGGCCCGGATAGGTCTTAAACTTAAAGAGGAACGGGTGGCAAGGAACGTATCACAGAAGGAACTTGCCAAGTCCTGTGGGCTATCCATGTTTTCCATAAGCCAGATAGAGAATGGCCACAACACATCGCTTTTAAGCCTGATAATGATATTGCGGGCACTGGAGCGTCTTGATATACTGAATGATCTGTTTGCTGAAAAAGAATTGAGTCCAGTTGCATATTCTGAGGCTATGAAGAAGATGCAGATGAATGAGAGGAAACGTGCTTATCGTTCATATACTATTGATAATCCGGAAAGGAAAGTTGCGGAAGATTTCAATTGGGAAAATAATAACCTTAACCAATAAGCTATGATTAACTACGCTGACATTTATCTATGGCAAAACCATGTTGCCACAGTTGCTTGGGATGAGAGACGCCTCTCATCCAGATTTGAATATACCCCGGAGTTTGCCGAATCGGGTATAGAACTCTCTCCTTTGATGATGCCGCTCATGCCTCATCGTGTCTATCAGTTTCCGGAATTATCACATGATACATTCATTGGACTGCCTGGCCTTTTGGCCGATGCCCTGCCTGATGCGTTCGGTAAGGCGTTGTTGGACAAATGGCTTGCACTATCGGGAAGAACTTTTGCCAATCCCATTGAAAGACTCTGCTATCAGGGTAAGCGCAGTATGGGCGCTTTGGAGTTTGTTCCAGCACAGGACAACTATCTGGAATTGAGTACTGGTTTGGAAATCAAGACTCTCATTGAAACCGCCCGAGAGGTTCTTGATGAGAAAAAGAAGCTTGATGTTAATCTGAATGTTGACACTAAGGAGGCTGTGGCAAATATCATAAGAGTAGGGACATCGGCAGGAGGCCAAAGGGCAAAGGCTGTCATAGCATATAATGAAACTACCGGTGATATCCGTAGTGGCCAGATAGAAGCTCCGGATGGTTTCAGTCATTGGCTTATAAAACTGGATGGCGTTACAAATAATGAACTGGGTGATCCAAAGCATTATGGCCGGATAGAATATGTATATTACCTAATGGCACGTGATGCAGGTATTGGCATGTCTGAATGCCGTCTGATTGAGGAGAATGGCAGAGCGCATTTTATGACCAAACGCTTTGACCGTGTCAATGGAAATGAGAAACTTCATATGCAGACATTATGTGGAATGGCTCATTATGACTATAAGATGATTCATGCCTATAGTTATGAGCAGGTATTCCAAGTGATGCGCCGCTTGCGGCTCTCATACAGTGATGCTGAGCAAATGTTTCGTAGAATGGTCTTTAATGTGGTGGCTCGAAACCAGGATGACCATACCAAGAATATATCGTTCCTTATGGACCGTAAAGGCAAGTGGTCACTGTCACCGGCATACGATATGTCATGGGCGTACAATCCTAAAGGTATGTGGACATCAAATCACCAGATGTCAATTAACAACAAGTTTGATGAAATAACTAGAGAGGATCTCCTGGCTGTGGCACAGAACGTAAATATCAAACACGCAGATCAGATAATAGATCAAGTGGTAGAATCAGTAAGTCATTGGCCCGTTCTTGCAAAGGAATACGGAATTCCGGATGATATAACAAAAGCTATCAACGCCGCTCTTCTGCTGCATTTGTAGTTGCAATCATAACAAATCCCACATATCGAAAGCGTAGAGCAATTTGAAATTTATAGAGTAAGAATCACCTATAATATCAAAACCTGTTCTGGCACCAGTTATCTGCAAACGTATTTTTGATTCCTGATACATCTTTGAAAACGCTGTAAGATATCTTCTGAGTTTCCAGTCCATAGTTATTCCAGCCTCAACTCTGGTACCAGAAATGGAACTCATTTTATATCCGGAATAGTCATCTCCGATTGGTGTGTCAGTTTCCTGTTCAAGAACATTGCCGCCTATTCCTATCATTGGCATGACAGTCCATCGGTTGTTATCAAGTATCTTATAGCCAAAAGTAAAGCCGGGCTTAAATGTTGACACTCTCCTTCCTTTTTTCCAGGAATAATCATATTCAGGGTCATAATAAAAATTGTCGGATTCCAGTGCTCCGGCATAACCGTATGAAACATCCAAACCAACCAGCCACCTTTTTATGTTTATATCCATTCCTAATCCAAATCCATATGAGAAAGTCAGATTCTCAGGAACATTTGTCAGATAAAACATCATATCGGGTCCTGCTGTGAATCCCAAACCCCATTTCTTTGTTCTGACAATCGGGTCTGGCAGGGGCTTAAATGCAATTGAATCCAGCTTTTTCCTGTATTCCCTCTCATATTTTTCAACCACAAGAGTATCAGTTCCGTATTTGCTCTCGCGATCAAAAGTTATGATGGCTTCAGATAGGGGGATAATATTTTCATGTCGTATTTGTGTCACATGCTGATCATGATAGTATTGATTCTGAATGATTCTTCTGAATACCTCCATTATGTCAAATCTGGTCTGTTCATATCGTAATGTCCAATCGGTGCATTTGTCAGGATCATACCATGATGATGATATGTACATTTTATTAATGACTGTATAGTTGTAGTACACAAGATTGCCATCCCGTTTCCTTTCATATGTTCCATTAATACAGGCGGATAGGTCAGAGTAATACAGACTGTTATCTGGTACATGTCTGACCTGAAAGTCATTCCATGTCAACGGCCCTGTTTCCCATATTTTCACAATAGAATTGACGAATTGCGCAGACAGATTATGTGCCGATAAGCATGATGCCAGTATCAATATTACTCTATGTAAGGAAGTTGTGCTGGTCATAATTGGTCAGTTTTAAGGACGTAAAGTAAGATGAAGGGTAATGCTGGCATTAAGGGAATACGTTGTTCCGAAATACTCGTATTCAGTTCTGGCCCCACCAAAATTTGCGCTCAATTCTATTCCATTAAGAGGATAACCCAATCCGTACAGAACGATATCGGCCGATAAGCCCAACTCTGCCCTTGTCCCATTAATGACGCTGGTGTTCAACTTGCTGGCATGGTTCTCGTCAAGTCCGGTCTTCTGCGTTATTTTGGCATTTCCTATTCCTGCGTAAGTGGTCATCCGGAATTTGTTCTTTTGAATAAAACAAAAACCGGTTCTCAATGTTATGGGTAAAGTGTCGGCTTTTTTGTGCCAGACCCAATCATACCCTTTGTTTTTATCGGAATAAAAATTTTCGTTCTCCACCAGACCGCTCTGTGGCGATATGCTTAATCCCAGGTATAATCTTCTAAAGTATCCGTCAAGAGATACCTGAAAGCCGTACGTAAAGTCAATTCCGGGCGATACCGGCTTATAGAATGACTGGTACGAATATCCTATTCCGAATCTGATTTTATTATAATACCAATACTCCTTGACAATGACTCCGCAGACAGCTTCATCAAAGTCGTGACGGAATCCGCTGACAACTTCATCAATCTGAGTCGTTGTAGTATCCCTATTAATTACATTGGGTTCTTCCTTATGTAAATAATACGATTGTGCATGTGACAATGACGTACATGCCATTCCCAATGAAAAGAATACGATAATCTTTAAGTAATACGGTTTCATAGTAGCTTATTTTTTGTTTCCTGCAGCAAATATCTGTTGATATGCGCTTGCCGGCAATAAATAAGCGTTGCAAAACCGTTGCAAAAGAAGATGCGTAAGCGTGCAAGTAGGGTAAATAAAAAAGATTGATGGTATTATCTTTAATCAGAATGGTCAGAACATACGCCATGGACTCATTCCTTCCGGGAATAGCACATTGAAGCCTAATGAAAGACTAATGTTGGCAGACCAGATAGTCTCACCTCCGATTCTTGTATATGAGACAAAAGGTTTTAATCTGAGATAATACTCGTATGATGGAGAACTGGCGTGCAAGTCACGGAACAGGATATAGTCTGCATTTACTCCTGCGTCCAGAGAAAAACCATTTGCTTTATTTATGTCTTGGCCGTCATCGTTTATTTGATGTATGGAACTTAAACCTATGCCTGTAAACGGAACAATCTTAAAGTATTGTCCTGAGTATGCATGATAACCGATATTGATACTGTTATTAAGTAGTCTGGCCGTCTGATTGTTCCAATCATATGCGTTATCAAAACAGGATTCAAAGACATTGAATGATCCTGTTCTAGTGCAAATTTCAACATCAACTTTCCAGAATCCGAACAGCATCCCTAAATCAATCTCATTTAGATTGTTCATTTTGCTGCTGGATCTTCCAATTGGATTCGACCTTAAATATCCTACATGTAAGCCGAATGATGTTTGGTAATCCGTTAACGGGATGGTGGGTTTGCTTGGAGGAAGCATCCGGAGTTCCCTTTTCAGGTCCTGAGCAAAACGGGAGATGGCGGCTGTGTCTTTTTGATAGTCTGTTTTCAAGGCAAACTCCTTGAAACGCTGTGTCGCCTCATTCATGGCGTGCTCTATTGTATTGTCTCTGAACTCAATGTCATAGTTCTTGTTATACTCCCTCTGTCTCAGCCTGACATTCAGTTCGCAGATGTCAAACTGGATGTTGTTTGTAATCAGGTCCCATTTGTTGACTTTATCAGGGTCATACCACGATGAAGTGGGGTTCATGTATGCCTCAAACTGGGTATACTCAAACCTGGTATTTCCTATAAATGCGGTCTTTGTTTCGGTCTCAATACCCAGATCGATATGTGTGGGTCTCAAAGTGTCGGTCTTGATATGCAGGACCTGGAAATCATCCCATGTCACGCGTTGTTCGCTCCATTTCCTGGGGCCGATGAGCTTGGGCAGACCTGCATATGCATATGTTGTGGTGAATGTAATGACAACCAGAAGCAGCAATCTTGCTATATGGGAAATGCTTGTTTTCATGATGTTTATTTGTGGAAATTGCTCTTAATAGTGACACCTAACACTAATGATACACCAATGTTCAGGGACCATACATCTCCTAGGACATCATTCTTTTCATGTACCCCATGAATCTTGAATCTCAGGATGTTTGAATTATTGGCATCTATATATGTCGTCCAGTCTGTTTCCAGACCGAATATCCAGCAGGGTGATGATGTGATTGAACTGCTCTTTTTTACGTCATCCTCATTTTTCCAGTCTTGTGAATAATAAGAAGAACCTATTCCGATGACGGGATGAACGGTTATGTAATTATTGGAGTAGAGCGCGTATCCTAGCGTCAAGGAAGGATTTATCTTCAGCGTTTTTCTTTTTTCCACCCAGTCATAATCCTCCTTAGTGTCATGATACAGCCCTGATTTGAGCGTCCGGCTCCAAAGAAAGGCTACATTTGCGTCCAACTTGAAATTCCGATAGGTATTCCCTAATCCAAATGAGAAACCGTTGAACGGTTCAAAAATACCGGCTCCGCTCCCTATTATCCTATCGTTGTTGTAACCTATGAAAGTGGTAAAGTCGCTGCGGTCGTAACGATAAGATGAAAGGTCCGGGAATAACTCCAGGCGCTGATTCCTGGCAAGTTCTTCTTCAACTTCTTTCTCATAAGCCGTGATCACTGCCGTATCCTTACCATAATCACTCTCAAGTTCCAAGGCTTTGAATCTTGCATCTAAAAGCTCCCAGAAAGGATCTTCATCATTATCGCCTCCAAGTTGAGGCTGCCCTAATACCTCTCTTGCTGACAACTCGGCGATATCAAACATCACATTATAGTATCTGAGTTCCCAGGCTGTTGCTGTAACAGGATTGAATTTACTGCTATTAGGATTGACGGCTACCAGATATTCATACCAATAATAATATGTGTTCCTGATTTTCCGGTCATGGTATTCCGGACACAGATATATTGAGATGTTGCTGCTTGTCTTGCCTTCCAGGCCGTGTTGAGGTGTGAAATCATCCCATGTCAGATCCTTGGATTCATTCCACATTACTAAGGGCCTTTGAGATACAAGTTTATATGATGATAAACTCGTCTTGGAGCTTTCATCGGAAGTATTCTGGCATAATGCGGAATTTGTAAATAGAAAGAGCCCAGACGCCACTAGAGATAGGAGAGAACCGGTTTTCATTATTAGGGTTAGTTCAATTATTTGCGCAAACTTACGCAAAACAATTGAATTAGTCTTTTGTTTTTTATATGTTTGTAGAAAAGTTGGATTATTAACCTTATAAACATCACGAATATGAGTAACAAGTACGCAGGAACGCAGACTGAGAAGAATCTGGAGGCAGCATTTGCCGGTGAGTCACAGGCACGTAACAAGTACACCTATTTTGCATCAAAGGCCAAGAAAGAGGGCTTTGAGCAGATAGCAGCCATCTTTGAGGAGACAGCCAACAATGAGAAGGAGCACGCCAAACTCTGGTTCAAGGAGCTGGAGGGTATAGGCGATACAGCCCAGAACCTGGGTGCCGCAGCCGACGGCGAGAACTATGAGTGGACCGATATGTACGAGGGCTTTGCCAAGACTGCCGAGCAGGAGGGTTTCCCCGCTCTGGCCGCCCGTTTTCGTATGGTTGCCGCTATCGAGAAGCAGCACGAGGAGCGTTACCGCGCCCTGCTCAAGAACATTGAGACAGCCAAGGTATTTGAGAAATCAGAGGTTAAGGTTTGGGAATGCCGCAACTGCGGTCATATCGTAGTGGGCACCAAGGCTCCGCAGATCTGCCCCGTCTGCCAGCATCCGCAGGCCTACTTTGAGGTTCACAAGGAGAACTACTGATCAAAAATGATACAAAAGGGGACTGTCCCCTTTTGTATCATTTTTCACCCAGGACGCTCCAGCGGATGAATGGGATGCGGCGCAGGAGCTCGTAGATGAGGGGTGAGAGGCTGAATACCGCTACGGCCAGAATCAGGTACATGGCAACCGGGGGAAGGGTGGTGTGCACCTTCATCTGATAGCCCAGTGTGGCGATTACCAGATAATGAACTATGTAGAGACCGTAGCTGGAGCGGGTCATATACTGCGAGAAGGGGTTGGTGCAGTCAAAACGGGCAGCAAACCAGCCCATCATGGCCAGGCACATCAGCCAGCCGTAGAGACAGTTCAGGGGGCTGCACAGATACTCCGGTGATGTGTTGTTCTGTCCCCAAGTGGTAATAATCAGTATTACACCCGATATTGCCGCACACGCCATCATCGGCACCCACATCCTGCGCACTTTCTGCTGCACCTCATCATGTGAGAACACAAAGTATCCCATCAGGAAAACGGTCAGGTAGAACAGTGGCTTGTAGAGGTTTAAAAGTCCGTCGGCCGATTCGGGGCGCGGGTTTTTTATGAGTGTCTGCTCGGCGACCCAGAAGAGCAGTCCCAGCAGCACGATCACTGCGGTGTTGGCCTTGCTGCACCAGTTCCAGAATTTATCCTTTCCGTCAAGCCTGCATACCAGCAGCAGGATGAGCGAGAAGAGCCACAGATCCTGTATGAACCACAGCGGTCCGGTGCCGCTTACGGCGTAGATTCCGTATCGGATGGGCAATGGAATACCATCCATGAGTACGGCCTGAGCAGTTATGGCGTTGAAATACCCAACCATCCAATGGAATACAAACAGTCCGATGGTGCCGGGCACAAGCAGTTTGCGGGTACGGGAACGGAACCACTCCTTGCGGGATCGGTTTTGGAGTGAGTATCGGGCACTGATACCCGCCAGCAGGAACATTATCGGCATAAACCAGGGGTATACCATATACATAAGTACATCCTGATACTGTTGGACATCGGGGAATTCACCGAATCCGCCTATTCCTCCAAACACACCCTTGTTGTTGTAAAAGTAGATTACGTGGTACAGCAATACCAGCAGTACTGTGCTCCAGCGCAGATTGTCAATCCAATGCTTTCTCATTTTGGAAGGCCCTCCATAGCCTGGCTTAAAATCATATTTTTGGTGGTGATTGTACCGTCGGAAGTCTGGTAAATCAGATAGGCCTGGAATTCGGGATGGCGGGAGAGTAGGGCCTGGGCACTGTCAAGTCCCATCACCATCATTGAGGTGGCAAGGGCGTCGGCGGTAGCGCAATCCGGAGCAAATACTGTGGCCGACAGCAGGTTGTGGCTTACGGGCTGGCATGTGTGCGGGTCGATGGTGTGGGCGTATTTGCGTCCGTCCTTAACGTAGAAATTGCGGTAGTTGCCCGATGTGGCCATGGCGATATCGGTAATGGGAATTACGGTCTGAAGCTCCGAACTGACAGAGAGAGAATCATCTACGGGCTTGCTTATGCCGATATTCCAAAGCTTGCCTTTGGGATTCTGACCGCTCAGCACAATCTCGCCGCCAATCTCAACCATAAAGTCATTTATGCCTTTGGAACGCAGCATACCGGCTACCATATCGCTGCCAAATCCTTTTGCTATAGCGCTGCAGTCCAGCATGATACGCGGATCATCCTTTATGATCATACCATCGGTCTCATGAATCTTGCGGTATCCGGTAATCTCCAGCAGACTGTCAATAGTGGCCTGCCGTATATTCTCGGCATGCTTGAACCCGAATCCCCAGGCATTTACAGCCGGAGCCACGGTAATATCAAACGCGCCGCCGGTAAGGTCCGATATTTCCATGGCGCGGCGGAACACCTTAAGGAACAGCGTATCATCCACAAAAACACTCTCCGAACGGTTTACTGCGGATATCGTTGAATTGGGATTGAACATGGAGAGCGCATTGTCCACAAGCGCCAGTGTCTGCTCTATATCCTCCTGAAGATCAGCATTATAAAGGTATGTGATATGATAACTGGTGCCGAACACAAGCCCCTGCGCCGTACGATATTCCGGTTTGGCCTCATTGCGGCTGTGGGTCAGTATAAGGATGGTTCCTATTATCAGGAAAGCCAGGAAAGGGTAGTGCCATTTTTTCATATCAGTCAGGCCGAAAGGTGTTCAATCAATATCTTAACTCCTATACCTATAAGTATTATACCGCCCAATATCTCAACCGGAAAACTGATCCGCTTGCCTGCAAACGCACCTATCATGAATCCCGCTACTGAGAACAGGAAGGATCCGGCCGCAATTATGAGTATAGGCAGAATCATGCTCCCAAGTGTTTCATATCCCGACACTCCGAACGACAGACCCACAGCCAGCGCATCAATGCTGGTGGCAACGGCCATTGTCAGGGTGGTTGAGAACCTGGATGGGTCAAAAGAACTCTCCTTGTCATCGGGCCTGAGTCCGCTCAGTATCATCCGCCCGCCCAGGAATGCCAGCAGTCCGAATGCTATCCAATGGTCCCACCGCTCCAGCTGTTCGCTGAAAATACTCATGCCCGCCCATCCGATAAGCGGCATCAGTCCCTGGAACAGTCCAAAGAAAAATGCCGTGATAAGCATGGTGCGTACCACAAGACGGCGCTGAATGAGCCCGCTGGTTATGGACACCGTAAAGCAGTCCATTGCAAGTGCTACGGACAGGAGTATCAGGTCAAGGATTGACATGGATTACTTTATCTCTTTTTCAATCTTGTAGTCGTTGCGGTTCTGAGAACTGCGGCTTACCAGTTCTGCAACAAAACCGACCAGGAACATGAGCGTACCCATGATCATACCTGTCAGGGCTATGTAGAAGTAGGGATTGTCTGTAATAAGACGAGCTGGAACTCCGTGAGCCAGGCAAATCAGTTTGTTCACGCCAATCACGATTATCGCAATGAAACAGAGCACGAACATGACTGATCCCCAAAGTCCGAAAAAGTGCATGGGCTGCTTGCCGAACCGGTTGAGGAACCAGAGTGACATCAGGTCCAGATAGCCGTTTACGAACCGGTCCAGACCAAACTTGGTCTTGCCGTATTTGCGTGCCTGATGGTGAACCACCTTCTCTCCAATCTTACTGAATCCGGCGTTCTTGGCCAGGAACGGTATATAGCGGTGCATCTCGCCATAGACCTCGATGTTCTTGACAACCTCGCGACGGTATGCCTTAAGGCCGCAGTTCATATCATGAAGCTTAAGACCGGTTACCTTGCGTGCGGTCCAGTTGTATATCTTAGATGGGATATTCTTGCTCAGAGTACCGTCATAGCGCTTTTTCTTCCAGCCCGATACCAGGTCATAACCCTCCTCACGTATCATACGGACCATCTCAGGAACCTCTTCGGGGCTGTCCTGGAGGTCTGCATCCATGGTGACCACAATATCACCCTGAGCCATATCGAATCCGCAGAACAGGGCGGGGGACTTACCGTAGTTACGGCGGAACTTGATACCCTTCACAATCTCAGGATTGCTTGCCTTGAGGTCTTCAATTATCTTCCAGGATCCGTCGGTGCTGCCGTCATCCACAAAAATCACCTCATAGCTGAACTTGTTCTGTTCCATTACGCGGCTTATCCACGCAAAGAGTTCAGGGATTGATTCCTCCTCATTCAGGAGCGGTACAATAATTGAGATATCCATATTACTTTAGTCTAATTCTTTTAGCGGTCAGAAGTCCAATAAACAGAGACAGTATGTTTCCCCAAACCAGGGAAGTCTGAATAAGCTGTTTTGTTACACCCGATGCCGGCAGCGAACAGAACCACGTGATTGTCTGGCGGAAAAGCTCCATTGTCTGGTTATACTGCTCAACCTGTGCCGGATCCGTGAAGGCCGATGTTACGGCACCGGACTGCGCCATCATCTCCTCCATGCGTGCCATCAGGCCCGATGCCAAAGCGCCGTTGTCAATGAAACGGAGATACAGATATGCAACCATGCATGACAAAGCCGTTGCAAACAGGAATGTCAGGATGGATATCATCCACGATATCGGGAAAGGAAAGAACGGCGCCTGTGTGGAGTCTCGGAAACGGCGTATCAGGAAGAACGCAACCACGGGTATACACACAACAAGCGGTAATGCAAGTAATGACAAAGCGGAGTACCTTATTGCCATGACAGAGACCAGATACACCAGAATGATGTAAACTCCGAGATAGGTTCCAAGTGTCATGGACACCTGAAGCAGATTGATCTTAATTACTCTCTTTCCCTCCTGTTCTTCCATATTAAGACGCAAATTTAGCGAATTCTTTGAAAAGAGGATTGCAGTTTCGGATAAAAGCAGTAATTTCGCAGCGGGTAAGTCCTGTACGGCCAGCTCCCTTCCAACCCTCCAGGGCTTGACGGCAGCAAAGGTACCTAGGTTGTAGCGGCGCGATGCAGTCAGCTTACCCATCCTATACAAGAATGGTCGCCAGACGGCGACCATTCTTCGTTATAATACCCGTAAGGTCCGTTCTTAAATCGGCCTGTCAGGATTAATAGTAGGTGATTGTACGTTCTGAAGTCCAACTTCTGGGCTCTATTCCGGACACATTGAGAATTCTCATGGTACCGGTGCACTTGGTCCAGTTGCCCTTGGAGTCATACTCATACTCGTAAGTGGTTTCGGTATTCTCGCTGTACTGGGCAGTGTGTGTGACGGTTTCCTTAATGACATCGCCTTTGTCGTTATAGCTGTACGTGATGGTTTCTGTATCATATGGGGAAGACTCACCATCGTTGTAGTATACGCTTATCTCTTTGTCTGTCAGTAACTTATCCTTGAAGTCCTTGTTCACGGTGCGGGTGCGTTTCAAAGTTATAAAACCGGGAATAGTCCAGCTGTAGAAACCCTCGACATAAGTATCGAACTGTCCGTTGGCCTGATAAGTCATGGGGCCGATGAATTCGTGCTCACTGGTGGTGTAGCGGGGATAGTTGCCCTCGTACTCAAAGATTATATCGTCGTATACCATCGGAACCTGTTGCCCCATGCTGTCAATCATGGTTTTGTTTCCGCCCGATGTGCTGATGGTCAGTGTATTACCCTGGAACTTGTACTCCATAGTGATAGTACCTATATCCTCACTTTGGAATATGACCTTTGACAGACCTTTGGTCAGGCCTCTTTCATAGATATGGAAGACTTGGCCAGGGCCCATGGGGATAGGGCAGAACTTGTCTCCATTGTTGTATTCCAAGGTCTGGGTTGACTGGAAGGTTTGTCCTTCGCCATAATTCTCCTGACTTAGTATTTTTGATACGTATCCCTGCGCATTATAAGTATAAGAGGTCTGGCCATAACTTGTAACCGTCGAAGTGAGACGGCCGTTTTTGTCAAAAAAGTCGGTATAATTGTCTTGAGCGATGCTCTTTACACCCTTGGGAGCCAGCTGATACGTGGCCCAGAAATTGGCGTCTCCACCGTTCTCTCCGTTAACATCATCACCGTTGACGGTATCTTCACATGCTGTAAAAGCAAAATTGGCAGCTACGGCCATCAACAACAAATGCTTGATTCTCATAATTCAGTATTTATTAATTGGTTATATATATGCCTGTTGCGACAAATGTAGTAATTATATTCAAATAATCACCAATCTGGTCAGGAAACAGGTTCATATCATTTAAAAAACACTACTTTTGTGCGCAACTTTGCCTGTTAAGCAGGCGGGTAGGATACCTTATGCATTTCTTCATTATCTTTGTGCACAATTTTACTAAACTGAAAATTTATGGCAGATAAAAGCTCACAGAACCTGCTGAAGCAGGAGGACTGGTTGGCGGTATGGATCGGGTTTATAATCATTGCAGCAGGTGCTCTGGCTGTCCTTACGGGATGGTTTGATTTTTCGGCACTTAAGTTCAGCACCTGGTCATGGGGTGAAGAGGAGGCCACCAAGGCTGTAGCTCTGGGAACTCAGATAGGACAGTGGGCTTTCTGGCGAAAGCTGATAGTGACCGTACTGGTCCTGGGTTCTCTCTTTACGATAGGTGTAAAACTGCAGGGTGAGAAGTTGAGCAAGTACATCCCGGCATTCCTGGCCCTCTTTGTGGTAGCAATCATAGTCCGTCTGGTCAGTGCCGAATTCACCCTGAACCGTTATCTGGAGTGGGCATTCTGGGCATTGCTCATCGGACTCCTTATATCAAATACTGTCGGTACGCCCGATTGGCTCAAGCCTGCCATCAGGACCGAGTATTATATCAAGACCGGTCTGGTTATCATGGGTTTCTCGGTTTTGTTCAGCAACATAGCCAAATTCGGACTTTATGGTCTGGGCATAGCCTGGATAGTCACTCCCATAGTAATAATCTTCATGTGGTGGCTGGGAACCCGTGTACTCAAGATTGATAATAAGCCGCTCATTATCACTATGGCATCGGCCACATCAGTGTGCGGTACAAGTGCCGCTATAGCTACCGGTGCCGCAGCCCACGCCAAGAAGGAGGACCTTTCACTGGCCATATCAATCTCCATCATATTCACAATCCTGATGATGGTGTTTGAGCCCATGATTATACGCGCGTGCGGCATGAACGAGCTTATGGGCGGCGCTTTGATAGGCGGTACAGTTGATTCAACCGGAGCAGTGGTGCTGGCCGGAAACGCTCTTGGCCCTGAGGCCGAGCAGGCTGCCGTCTTGGTCAAGTCCATCCAGAATATCCTGATTGGTTTCATAGCTTTCTTTGTGGCAATCTTCTTTGCAACCCGCGTAGACCGCACAGCCGGCCAGAGTGTGGGGGCTGGTGAGATATGGAACCGTTTCCCTAAGTTCATAATAGGATTCTTTGTGGCATCGCTGGTAGCATCGTTCATCGTGCAGCCTCTGGCTGGCGGAGCGCAGGTCAAGGCTATCAACAGCGTGCTTGACCAGTATAAGAACTGGGCCTTTGTGCTGGCTTTCACCAGCATCGGACTGGATACCAACTTCAGACAGCTTGCCAAGCAGATGCAGGGCGGCAAAGTGTTGTGGCTCTATATCATAGGCCAGGCGTTCAACATATTGCTTACTCTGCTGGCAGTCTGGCTGCTGCTGTCGGGAGTGCTGTTCCAGGTGCCGGTACTTGACACATTCAAATAATGGCAGTAAAACGCAGGATAATGAGGGTGATTACAATCTCAGTGGTTGTAATCACTCTTGTTTTGGCCCTGTATATAATCCTGACCCGTCAGGGGTTGGTTCCGGAATATGATTTCGGTGCCGGCGCCTATTATTATGCCGATATACCTGCCGACCAGTATCAGGAGATAGATCCGGATGGCGCTTATCAGACAACGGTCCCAAAGTGGATATTCTATGTACTTTTCCTGGGTTGGGGCTGGATTATCTGGCGTATCTGGTGCCGGATTTCCTGAGTTCCTCCCTCCGGCGCTCATAATACTCGTGACGCTTGGGGTTCTCCGGGAACCAGCCGCGCAGGACACGTTTCTCTTGTGTTATGGTCTCGTGGATACCCCAGAAACATGAAAAAGCAGCGGCGCCGAGGATTGTTGAAATGGTAAAACTGTCAACAAAGAGTGATATTACACAGAAACACGCGCCGGCAACAGCCAGCACCCACCAGCTATTCTTGCCCCAATGATATTCAAGTTTAATTACTAAAGGATGACATACTCCTATTATCAGGAACACTGTGGCTCCAATCACTATTCCATAAAAGTTCAGCATATTATTGTAAAAGACTGTTTTACCCTAGAACAACATCAAGTACCATCATCAGCGCAAATCCCAGTGCAAAACCAATAGTACCTACGTTTGAGTGCTCACCCTCCGAAGCCTCTGGAATGAGCTCCTCTACTACCACATATAGCATTGCGCCTGCAGCGAACGTGAGCAGGAACGGCATCAAAGGGGTAAAGAATGATGCAAGCAGAATTACCAGGAACCCGCCTATCGGCTCAACTATACCGCTCAAGGCACCTATCCAGAATGATTTGAGTCGGCTGTTGCCTGCTGCACGCAGAGGCATTGAGATGATTGCGCCCTCGGGGACGTTCTGAATGGCAATACCAAGTGAAAGGGCCAATGCGGCGGTTCCTGTCAAATTTGCACCGCTGCTCATTGCTCCTGCCAGTCCTACGCCAACTGCCATTCCCTCGGGGAAATTGTGTATTGTCACTGCAAGAGCCAGCATGGCGGTCCTGGACAGTTTGCTTCTGGGGCCCTCGGCGCTACCTGTAGCGTGCAGGTGAGGTGTGATGTGGTCAATCAGCAGCAGGAATGCAAAGCCTGCCAGCAGACCTATGGTTGACGGCGTGATACCGCCCATCTGTATTCCCGGAACAATCAGTGACCAGAATGACGCAGCCACCATCACGCCCGATGCAAAACCAAGCAGGATCTTCTGCAGCAGAGCCGGCATCTCCTTCCGCATAAAGAATACGAACGCTGACCCCAGCGCCGTTCCCAAAAACGGAATCAACAGTATCATCAGTGTATTCCTCATCGTCTTCTCATATTGCAGGTGCAAAGTTATCTCTTTTTCCCGAGTTTGGCTGACGGCCGGCTGCTTATTATTACACTTTAATCATAAGTGAGTATTTGATGTCTTCTCTCATCAACTTCAACCGCATCCCGGTCATAATGGAGCTCCTTAACTCTCCCTCAAACCGCAAAACCTGAGTAAAAAACAGGCTATAATTAATTTCACGGAACAAATCAAAACAGATTCTGAGAAATGTTTCATGGATTAGTAAGAAAACATTATTTTTGAGACTGATTTGGAAAGTTGTTCTGCCGGTCTTCCGGCCGGAATTATTATGACATCTTATGAAACTGGAAGGACGTAGAGAGAGTACTAATGTCGATGACCGTCGTGGTCAGACAATGAAGAGGGCCGGTGGGCTTGGCTTGGGAGGCACCTTGATTGTAGGTCTGCTATACCTGCTGTTCGGAGGTAATCCGGCGGAAATGATGAACCAGCTTGGCGGCGGAGTTGAGTATCAGCAGAATTACACTCCCAGCGCCGAAGAAGAGGAGTTGGCCACATTCTCAAAGAAGATTCTGGCCGGCACGGAGGATGTCTGGACAAAACTGTTCAAACAGATGGGACGTGAGTACATTCCGCCTAAACTGGTACTTTATTCCGGTTCCGTACAGACCGGAGGCGGAATGGCTACATCAGAGAGCGGACCTTTCTATTACAGTGTAGATCAGGCAGTTTATATAGACCTTTCATTCTTTATGAACATGAAGCGTGAGATAGGGGCCGACGGTGATTTTGCCTACGCATACGTTATCGCGCATGAGGTGGGGCACCACGTGCAGAACCTTCTGGGTACACTGGGGCAGGTTCACTCACGTCAGCAGAGAGTGAGTGAGGCAGAGAAGAACCAACTGAGCGTGCGTCTGGAACTGCAGGCCGATTTCTATGCCGGAGTCTGGGCGTATTATGACAACAAGCTTTTCGGCTCACTTGAGGACGGTGACATAGAGGAGGGACTTGCCGTTGCAGCCAAGATAGGTGATGACTATCTGCAGAAGAAGGCTTACGGACGAACCATGCCCGAAACGTTCAACCATGGAACCTCAGCTCAGCGTTCCAAATGGCTCAAGAAAGGAATTCACGGAGGCAACCTGAATGACGGCGACACATTCTCTCCATCGTACCAGAGCCTGTGATTTGTTTTGCAAACAGTATTCAAGATACACTAAATAAGAAAGTTATGGATTTGATTAAGAGATTTTTCAGTTATACCGCTGTCGATACTCAGTCGGACGAGAATTCTGAAACTGTTCCCAGTACCGCCAAGCAGATGAATCTGGCACGCCAGCTAAAGGCTGAACTGGAGAGTATGGGACTTGAGGAGGTGTTTATGGACGATATGGGATATGTCTACGCAACCCTTCCTGCCAATACGGACAAGAAGGTTCCTACCATAGGTTTTATATCCCATATGGATACCAGTCCCTCCATGAGCGGCAAGGATGTCAAGCCCCGCATTGTAAATAATTATGACGGCGGTGACATCGTACTCAACAAGGAGCAGAACATTGTACTTTCACCAAGCCTGTTCCCCGAGTTGCTTGCCCACAAGGGTGAGGATCTGATAGTAACTGACGGCACAACCCTTCTGGGAGCCGATGACAAGGCCGGGATAGCAGAGATAATCACCGCTGTAGAGTATCTGCAGCAGCATCCCGAGATAAAGCACGGCAAGGTTCGCGTTGGATTCAATCCCGATGAGGAGATTGGTATGGGAGCCGCACACTTTGACGTGGAGCGATTCGGCTGCGAGTTCGGTTACACCGTCGATGGCGGTGAGGTAGGCGAGATGGAGTATGAGAACTTCAACGCCGCCAAGGCCGTGTTCAAGATACAGGGACTGGAGGTTCATCCGGGCTATGCCAAGGGTAAGATGGTGAACGCATCACTCCTGGCTGCAGAGCTGATACAGATGTTCCCGGCTGATGAGACTCCAGGAACGACCGAGGGTTATGAAGGTTTCAACCACATTGTAGGTCTTTCAGGTGAGGTTGATCATGCTTCGGCCACCTTTATAATACGTGACCATGATCGCGGCAAGTTTGAGGCCCGTAAGGAGTTTGCCAAGGTTGTGGCCGATAAGATGAACGCCAAATATGGCGCCGGTACCGTTGAGGCTGTGGTTACAGACCAGTACTACAACATGAAGGAGCAGATAGACAAGGTTCCGTTTGTGGTTGATATTGCGTGTGAGGCTATGAAACTGGCCGGCGTCAATCCCGTCAAGGTTCCCATCCGCGGCGGCACGGACGGTGCCCAGCTCTCATTCAAGGGGCTACCTTGCCCCAACCTGTTTGCCGGAGGAATGAATTTCCATGGCCGCTACGAGTGGGTTCCCGTGCAGAGCATGGAGAAAGCCATGATGACGGTTGTCCGCATCATAGAACTTGTAGCAAAGCGTGACTGGTAACCAGACGCATTATCCAGTCCCACCATCGGGCGGGCAGAACGGCGTGCAAGAATACAATCAGCCCGGATCCGGCACCCAAGCGGTAACGGATCCGGGGCTTTTTTACGTTTACGGCTCGGGCTATGGCTTTGGCCACTCTCTTGGGGTTTGAGAGCAGGTTTGATGTGTATCCCTTGCGCAGCAGACGGGCCATTTTCAGGCCTGCATTCTGGTAGGCGGTCTCTTTTGATGATGCCTCCAGATTATCGGCCGCAATTATACCCCAATCGGTCTTTATTCCTCCAGGCTCGATGAGGCAGACCTTTATTCCGAACGGTTTGACCTCTATGCGCAGTGCGTCGCTCAGGGCTTCTACAGAATATTTTGAAACGTTGTACCAGCCGCCGAACGGGATTACCGCCTTGCCTGCAACCGATGATGTGTTTATTATTCTGCCTGAATGCTGCTTGCGCATATACGGCAGTACCAGTTGGGTAAGTCGGGCCAGTCCGAAAACATTCACCTCAAGTTGACGCTTGGCCTCGGCAATAGTCACGTTCTCTATGGCTCCCATGTAGCCGTAACCGGCGTTGTTTATGAGCACGTCTATTCGGCCTTCAACATCGATTATGCTGTTCACTCCGTCCACCATCGATGCTTCATCGGTCAGATCCATGCGTATGGGCGTCACACCGCGCTCCCGCAGTTGTTCCAACAGTTCCCCCCTGCGGGCCGCACCATAAACCTTGTGCCCCTGCTCAGCCAGCATCAGAGCGGCATCATATCCAATCCCGCTGCTGGCTCCGGTAATCAGAATCACTTTCTGTTGCATGCCGCAAATATACAATTTTCAAAAAATATTGTTTCATCATGCAAGATTTATCCTGTTGATGGATTTATTATGCAGAAACATTTATTTTTGTAGGTGTTATGAAGAAAAAAGATAAAAGAACAGCCATTGTCTTAACCTTAATATCGGCATTATTGACGGGTTGCAGTCTTGATGCTGATGGCATTAAGGAGCCGGAACCCGAAAATGAACCGGTAATATCACTTGTTGGCAATTTGGAACTTACTCCGGCGGAACAGGAGTTGGTAAACCATAGCAATGAATTTGCCTTTAATCTGTTCAGGCAGATTCCCGATTCTGCATTGAATTACCTGAAAAGCAAAATAGTGTCGCCTTTAAGCATTACATACGCCCTTGGTATGCTCAATAACGGTGCAACCGGCAATACCCAGGCACAAATAAATGAGGTATTGGGATTTGGAGACACAGGAGCCGACAGCATCAATGAATTCTGCTATAAGATGATAAAAACGGCACCAGCGCTTGACACACTGACCAAGGTGTTGATAGCCAATAACATCTATATGAACAAAGGCTACACACTCAAAGACGGTTTTATAAAGAAAGCCAAGTCTTTCTATAACGCTGAGCCCGAAACCCGCGATTTTTATGACGGAAAGACTATGGATGTCATAAACAAATGGGCAAGCGACCATACCGAGCGGATGATTGACAGAATACTTGATGAGGATTCTTTTGATCTCCAGACCGTCAGCTATCTACTTAATGCAATATACTTTAAGGGCAGTTGGACTTATAAGTTCGATAAGTCTCAAACAAAGGTGGAGGAGTTTATATTACCGGATGATAAAGATGGCCTGTTATCCTGTGAAATGATGCAAATGCATTCGGAAATAGATTATGCAGAAACGGACCAATACCAGGCTGTCAGCCTGCCATATGGCAACGGCTCATTCCAAATGACGGTATTATTGCACAAGATCAAACAGGTGGAACCGCCATTACCTATTGGGGAACTGGATATAGCCCCCAAAGTTCCTACTCTTGAACAATGGCAGGAATTGAACCGCAACATGAGTCAACGTGAGGTAATGCTCAAACTGCCCCGTTTTGAGACCGAATCAAACATAGATCTGATTGAAATCATGAAACGGTTGGGTATGACCGATGCATTTAATGGACATGATGCCGATTTCAGCAACTTCTGTAATGTACCTGTCTATATAGGCCTTATGAAACAGGTTGCCAAGATTAAGCTTGACGAAGAAGGTACTGAAGCTGCGGCTGCTACTGTTATAGGAATCGAAAAGACATCGGAATTACCCAGTTATACCAAATTCTATGCCAACCGTCCGTTCATCTATGTAATCAGCGAGAAAAAAACAGGTGCAATCTTCTTTATAGGCCAATACACAGCCCGTTGATACGTGACATCTCCGGATAATCATGAACAGCGTTTAGCAAAACGGCTGCAGGATGGAAATAGGGCGGCCGCAAGGGAGTTTTACGCACTTTATGCCGATTTCTTGGCTGGTATTTGTGCACGATATATCGTAAATGAGGAGGACCAGAAGGATGTGTTTCAGGAATCATTCATAAATATTTTCTCCAATATAAGACAATATACATATCGTGGAGAAGGCTCCCTTAAGGCTTGGGCTGCCAGAATAGTAGTGAATGAATCGCTCAAGTACATCAGGAGCGGACATCAGCATGAACTCATACCCATAGATATGGATATTGCCGATAAGGAAGAAGACGATCCGCTCATAAACGCTATACCTCCCGATGCCATCATGGAGATGCTGAGCCGTCTGCCCATAGGATATCGTACAGTATTCAATCTTTATGTATTTGAAAACAAAAGTCATCAGGAGATAGCAGACCTGCTGGGCATCAAGGAGAACAGTTCGGCGTCACAACTGCACAGGGCAAAGAATATGCTTGCCAGGATGATAAAAGAGTATAATGACAAAAACAACCCGCGACAATGAAAGAAGAATGGAGACTTGAAATGCAACAGAAGATGGAAGGCTACAGAAAGCCTGCCCCTGAGTTGTCGTGGAGTGAGATTTATCGTGTTATGCCAGCTCCACATATCGTTTTACCACTTTGGATAAAGCATACTGTTGCAGCATCTGTTGTACTGCTTATAGCGGGTATCGGCTACAGGTTCCTTAATGTCAATGATGCTGTGCCTATGCCTGATCTGCCCATTGAAACGATTAAAATTGATGAACTGCAACAGATGGAGCAAGAGCAACCTATCATTGAAAAAGAGAATCCGGTTTCTGCTCAGTTAGAAAAAGTAAGGCGCAACCAAAGGCTTGTATCATTGGAGACAAAGACTGATGTTGCTCCAGAATATCCTGCAGATTTAATTGATTCAGAAAATACTTCCGTATCCCAGTCGGTGGCATCGGAATCCGTTGAACAGGCGCCCGCAACAGACGATCAGCAACCCTCTGTTGTCCGCAAAACCGAACCGGTTTATCCTAATTTGGATTTACCTCAGCGTAAACGTAAAAAAGAGAGCCGCCTGATGGCTATGGCATATGTTTCAAACTATATGTCCGATAGCTATAGGTCGGAATCTCACACACAAACTGGTATTACACAGGATATTTCCAGTAGAATCGTTTATCAAGATCCATCTACGGGTCGTGTCTGCGATTTATTAGATGTAGATTGGGAGGGAGAAATGATTCCGATAACTGTATATGACACTGTTACTACAAAGACAAACACCTTGATCGACCATGAATACAGTCATCATCAGCCCATCAGATTCGGTTTGATGTTTCTCTATAGGCTCAATGACCATTGGAGCCTGGAGAGTGGACTTTCATATACACGCCTTTTATCGGATATCACTACTAGGGTTGATGGCCAGGTGACGGCTGTATCCGAACAGCGCCTACACTATATTGGAATACCGCTTAATCTGGGTTATCAGTTCAGGATATACCGGCGTGTGGGCATGTATGTAAAGGCCGGCGGATCCATAGAGAAGATGTTGAATGCAAGTCCATGGCAATTCTCATTGAATAGTGCAGCTGGAGTCAATTATGAACTGACGGACAGGTTCAGTCTTTATTTTGAACCTGGTGTGGGTTATTATTTCAATGACGGCAGCAGCATATCAACGCTGTACAAAGATCATCCGCTAAATTACAATCTCAGCATTGGATTGCGCATCAGTCTTTGAACACATTGGGGACGGTTCTCTGTGTGTTCGCCAACACGCAGAGAACCGTCCCCAATGTGTTACTCATCGAAGTCGAATTCGTCGGGGAGGTCAAAGGGGGCGTCGGAGAGAAAGTCCTCCATATCGCGGCGGTCTTTTTTGGTGGGGCGGCCCAGACCGGCGGCGCGTTTTACGAATCCGCCTATGCGGTTCATTTCAAGCAGGTCATACTGGTCTTGTGGGGTGATGTTCTCCATCATCTGCGGGACTAGTTTTGCTCCCACACGGTTCTCTATGGCCTGTAATACTTTAAATGTATAGGTTACGGGAGCTTTGCGGACAGAAACCGTATCACCCTCCTTTACTGTCTTGGAGGGCTTGCACTGGACTCCGTTTATCTGGATGCGGCCTTTCTTGCATGCCTCCGATGCGATTGTGCGGGTCTTGAAGATACGCACTGACCAGAGCCACTTGTCAATCCTTGCCTCTGCCATTTTTTTGCAAAATTACTTGTTGTTGAATTTGCACATGGTATCATCGATGCCGGCCAGGCAGAAGTTCCTGACAGCCTCTACGGCCACAGGAATGCGCTCATCCAGGATTTTGCGCTCATCGTCACTAAAAGGGTCAAGCACAAATTTGATCTGGGCACCCATGGGGAAATCATTGCCAATACCGAACCTCAGGCGGCTGAACTGCTCGGAGCAGAGAACCTGGATGATATTGCCTATACCATTGTGACCGCCGCCGCTGCCCTGCTTGCGCAGACGTATCTTGCCAAGGGGTAGGGCCAGGTCATCGGCCACTACCAGAAGGTTCTCGGGCTGTATATTCTCCTTGTTCATCCAGTAGCGGACGGCGTTGCCACTCAGGTTCATGAATGTAGTGGGCTTGAGGAGCACAAGCTCACGGTTCTTGATGCGCATATTTGCAACAAAGCCGTATCGCTTGTCCTCAAAAACAGTATTGGACGCCTTTGCGAGGGCGTCCAATACCATAAATCCTATGTTGTGGCGGGTATCTTGGTATTCATCGCCCGGGTTACCCAACCCCACAATCAGATATTTCATTATTCTTTATTATTCAGCGGCGGGAGCCTCAGCTGCCTCACCCTCCTCAGTTGCATCAGCAGCAGCTGCAGAACGTGTAGACAGAACTGTGCATATCACAGCCTCCTTGGGGCTTGTGAACTCAATGCCATCAACCTTCAGGTCACCAACCTTGAATGACTTACCGATGGTAAGAGGTGTAACGTCAATCTCAATCTTCTCAGGAATAGCGGTGTAGAGAGCCTTGGCCTTTACGCGGCGCAGGATCTGCTCCAGCTTACCACCGGCCTTGACACCGGCTGCCAGACCGTTGAGCTTAACGGGAACTGCCATAACAATAGGCTTCTGGGGATCAACCTGATAGAAGTCAATGTGAAGGATGTTGTCCTTTACGGGGTGGAACTGAATCTCACGCATAACTGCCAGAACGGTGTTGCCGTCGATGGTCAGGTTAACTGAAAAAATATCGGGTGAATATACAAGTTTGCGGACCTCTTCGAATGTTACGCTGAATGCCTTTGCTACGGGAAGACCTTTCTCGTCGCGCTCTACACCGTACAGGTTGCAGGGGATAAGGTTCTGCTTACGGAGTGCCTTGGCACCTTTCTTACCGAACTCGTTGCGGGCTGTGCCCTTTACGTCAATTGATTTCATTTTTTAACGTGTTACTCTAAATTGTTATTACTCAATTCACCATCACACAAAACACTACCTTTTACGGTATGCTTTACGTAAAAGCGGCGCAAAAATACAAAAATAATTGAGAATTGAGAATTGAAAATTGAAAATTAATACCAAAAAAACGTGTGAAATGAGAAATAACGCACCGGATGGCAATTCTCAATTCTCAATTTTCAATTTTCAATTGATTAGAATTCTATCTTGAATTCGTCCGAAGACTTATCGTCAGATTCCTCTTGTGCGGGCTCATCGGCCCCGGAAGCCTTCTCGGCCTCGTGGATGAACTTTATGGTCTTGGTAAGGCCGTCTATGAAATTGCTGAAATCCTCACGGTAGAGGAAAATCTTGTGCTTCTCAAAACTGACTTGAGCGTCTTCGCCTTCTCCACTCACAATTTTCTTGCTTTCGGTGATGGACAGATACATCTCATCCTTGCGTGTCTTGCGTACATCCATGTAATAGATGCGCTTTCCTGCCTTGATTGAATGCGAGAAAATCACGTCTTTCTCAATCTCTTCGGCTGTCTTCTTCCTATACTCCTCCATAACGCACATATTTTATTCTAAATTTCCACAAATATGGTGAAATGATTCGGGTTGACCAAGAAATAGGCCGTTGAAATAGGCTTTGTGCAGAAAAAATAGTACTTTTGCAGACCGGATTAACGGTTAGGACACAATGATCAACAGAGTTCTCATCAGATTGAAAGTAGTTCAGGTAATCTACGCATACTACCAGAACGGCGGGCAAAAGACGGCAGCGGCAGACCGTGAACTGGCCCAGAGCATTGACAGCGCTTATTCCCTCTATAAAACCCTTCTTTTCATACCGGTGGCATGGTCACGCCAGATAAGTAGGCAGTTGGCCAGGCGCAAGCGAATGGGGGAGACTCACATATCCCGTCGTGAGGAACTCATGGCGGATAATAGATTCATTCGTCAGTTGGAGACAAACAATGAACTTGATTTGTTTGTCCGGAATAACGATATGGAGTGGCTTATGGATTCGGACTGGCTCAATGAGACATGCTCCTTGATCCTTCAGTCCGATGCGATGGAGGAGTATATTCAGGCTGAAAAATTTGATTTTGAGGCAGACAAGGAACTTTGCCGTAAACTGTACAAAACTTTTGTTGAGGATAGTGACGGACTGGATTCGCTTCTTGAAGAACAGAATATCTACTGGAATGGTGACAAGGAACTGATAGACTCTTTCGTGCTCAAGACTATCCGTCTGTTTGAGGACGGGAAGGCCGGTGAACAACCCCTCAAGAGCGAATTCAGGGATGAGGATGACCGTCGGTTTGCTATAGACCTGTTGCATTACGGTCTGGAAATGGCTCCGGAGCGGGAAAAGGAGGTGGCAGCCAATTGCCGGCGCTGGGACCCCTCCCGTCTGGCATTCCTGGATGTCATAATAATCCAGGTCGCGATGGCCGAAATGCTTCATTTCAGTCAGATACCGCTCAAGGTTACAATCAATGAATATGTCGATCTGGCTAAATCTCTCAGTACACCGGCAAGCGGGAGTTTCGTTAACGGAATGTTGGATACTATAGCCAAGGATCTGTCTGCTCAAGGACGTCTTAATAAGGAATTATAAACCAAAAAATAATTATTATGGCAAACATGCTTTTAATCAATCCCTTCCAGATGACATATCAGGAAGTGAACGTACAACACACAGTTAACTTTATCCAGGATGTCAATCTGGATGCTCCGTCATCCGAAGGTCAGGGTCAGTCAGCTCAGGGCGGCGGCTTTTTCGGCAGCCCTATCATCATGCTGCTTTTCATACTGGCTATTCTGATGCTTTTTATGCGCCCGCGTCAGGACAAGGAGGGTGACAAGTTCCGCAATGCACTGCAGAAAGAGCAGGATGTGGTTACCAGTTCCGGTATCTTCGGAAAGATCAAGGATATAGACGATGTTTCCGTAACCCTTGAGATCGCACAGGGTATGAAGATAAAGGTTGACAAGCGTTATGTCAACCCCGTTCCTACACCTCAGCCCGTGAAGCCTGAGAAGCCTTCCCGCAGAAGGAAGAAAGATCCCAGCAAGGACGAAAAGGCATAAAAACCGGAAGCATGCGGGAGTCAGGACATCCCAAATCCCGATTTGCAGAGTCTTTTAGGAAAATCGGAGAGTTCCTTCTGAATCTGTTCAGAGGGGATTTTCCGGTTTTTCTGCTATTTCTGGCTATAACGTTCTTTTTCTGGTGGTCGCAGACCATGAGTCAGAATTATCAGACCCAGGTCAAGATTCCGGTTCAGATAGCAGGCATTCCCGATGATTATCGGGTGGAAGAGCCCGTTGTCAGGCAATTGACTGTTTTTCTGGACGGTAAGGGGACTGCTCTGCGCAAAACCGGCCGACGTCTGGAACGTAACTCAATAAAGGCTGACTTTGGCGGTTTTACTACCCAGCGCGGGCATGCCACTCTGTCAACCCAAAGGCTCAGGGACTCTTTATATTCCATGATGCCGGCATCGGTATCCGTACTTAAGATTGAGCCGGATTCCCTTGTGTTGCCATATGAACTTCAGAGGAGCGTTGTCTTGCCGGTTGTTTTTAATGGTAGTACGGAAAGCCTCAATCAGTTTTTTCCTGAACGATTTGAGTTCAGTCCGGAGAGTATATGCGCCAAGGTACTGCTTACTGATACTTTGCCCTATAGCGTGGTGGTGGATGCCAATAATGTCACTGTTGCATCGGATACAACCGTAATGACATTTAATCTGAGGCCTATACCCGGAGTCCTGTTTGATGTGAACGAGGTGGCCATGACGGTTTATGCCCAGCAGTATACGGAAAAAACCATCGAAGTCCCGATTGCGGGTGTTAACTTCCCTGACAATGTCACACTCAAGTCGTTTCCGTCAAAAGCGGTATTGTCAGCCTGGGTTAAACTGTCGGAATATGATAAGGTCAGTGAAAATGATTTCCAGGTGGTGGTGGATTATAACGACATAGTCTCGCAGGAGACCCCGAAAGTCATGCTCAGGATTTACCGTCAGCCTGCCAATGTCCGTAACGTCCGTCTGCAGACACGCTCTGTCGATTATTTAATGGAGTCTGGAGCATACTGATATGACAGTCATCGGTATTACTGGAGGAATAGGGTGTGGCAAGAGTTATGTATCGGCCAGGATGCAGTTGCGCGGCATACCTGTATATGATTCCGATTCGCGTGCCAAACTGATTACGTCAACTGACCAGTCTGTCAAGGATGCCCTGTCGGAGCTGGTGGGTCCTGCGCTCTATTGCCAGTGCGGGTGCGGCGTGATGCAGAAGGAAGTATTGGCGCGCTTCATATTCGGCAATCCGGATAATATGGCTAAGGTTAACGCTATCGTCCATCCACGCGTAAGGGATGACTTCAGACGATGGGCGGCCGGTTTAAAAAATAAGGAATTCTGCATAATCGAATCGGCTATTCTCTTTGAGTCGGGGTTTGACACTGAAGCCGGTTTTACGGTTTGCGTGGATGCTCCGCTCCAATTGCGGATAGAACGCTGTGTAAAGCGTGACAATACAACTGCACAGTCAGTTGTAGCCAGAATCAACAGTCAGATGGATCAGGTTGAAAAATGCCGGTTGGCTGATTATGTGATAGTAAATGACAATGTTACGCCATTGGAGCCACAAATAGATGCTCTTCTTTTAAAATGTAAGGAAACTTTTATTAAATAATACATTATAATGCTTAACGAAATTCTTACCATTTCAGGCAAACCGAGCCTGTATAAACTGCTCACCCGCGGACGTGGTGCGCTTATAGTTGAGAATATTGACGAGACCAAGAAACGTATGCCTATTCAGGGTACTGACAAGGTTGTCTCGCTTGGTGATATCTCTATCTTTACCGATGAGAGGGAGATGCCTCTGCGTGAGGTTTTCCTGGCCATTGAGGCCAAATATGACAAGAAGGAGATCTCTTTTGACTGGCGTAAGGCTTCAAACCCCGAACTGCTCAAGTTCTTTAGTGAGATTATCCCGGATTTTGACCGTGACCGCGTATATCCCAGCCATATCAAGAAGATAGCAGGCTGGTATGACCTGCTGGTCAAGTACGGCGAGAATGACTTCTCGGAGCCCAAGGCCGAAGAGGAGAAAACTGCAGAATAAGGGGGAATTTTTGGGATACAGTATCTGAAACTACGCGCTTCGCGCTATCCCTCCCATCACTAAAAAGATGCTCTGGAAGATGTGAGTAAACTCCCGTCTTCCAGAGCATCTTTTTAGTGACGGGCCCCTCCCTCTAACGCGCCGAGGGTGGCGACGGTTTCCGATACCGTATCCCAAAAATTCCGTGCACCTGGCGGAATCTGCAGCGTATTTGTGATTCATATAAAATAATATTTTATATGCGTTTTTTTCTTGGCGGTTTGGTTTTTATGCTGTAACTTTGCAGCCGCAATCCAACAATAGGACAAAATGGAAAAAGTCACTGTGCTCTCAGAGGATCAGCTTTACAACAGCTTTATCGATCCCAAGTATATTCCTGCAGGTCAGAATAAGTATTATTTGCGCGACACTCAGGTTTGCGCACCCAAGGGCGGCTGGCGTCATCTGACCAGCTCGGAGATTGAGGCTCTTGTCAAGAATGACAATACGGCTATGAGCTGGGACAATATCCTGGTAACCGATGAGTTCGATCCCATGATGGTCAAGAACAACAAGTTCTACGGTTATGTGCGTATCGGACGCGTAACAAGCAACGGACTCCAGTATCACGATCTGAGACTTTCATGCGGCATCACCAACAGCTCAATACACTCCTGCGATATAGGTGATGACTGCGCTATCCATAACGTGCATTACCTGTCACATTATATAATAGGTGACCGCTGCATGCTGTTCAATATTCAGGAAATGTCATGTACTGACCATGCCAAGTTCGGTAACGGCATAGTAAAGGAGGGTGAGGATGAGGATGTACGCGTATGGCTGGAGCTGATGAATGAGACCGGATGCCGCAGGGTACTGCCGTTTGACGGAATGATTGCTGCCGATGCATACATGTGGGCCAAGTTTATCGATGACCGTCGGCTTCAGGACCGTCTCAAGGCCATAACCCAGAACTCATTTGACAGTCGTCGCGGATTCTACGGAACCATCGGCTACGGCAACGTCATAAAGAACTGCTGGATTATAAAGGATGTCAAGATAGGCAACTGCTGCTACATAAAAGGAGCCAGCAAGCTTAAGAACCTTACAATCAACTCATCAGAGAAGGAGCCGACACAAATAGGTGAGAATGTGGTGCTTGTCAACGGAATCGTGGGTTACGGATGCCGCCTCTTCTACTCGGTCATTGCCGTGAGGTTTGTGCTTGGCAGCCATTCCAACCTTAAATACGGAGCCCGCCTGATGAACTCTTTCATGGGCGATAACTCTACTATATCATGCTGTGAGGTGCTCCACAACCTTATTTTCCCGGCTCATGAGCAGCATCACAACAACTCGTTCCTGATAGCAAGCGTGGTCAAGGGACAGTCCAACCTGGCAGCCGGCGCAACCATCGGCTCTAACCACAACTCTCGTACGTTTGACGGTGAGATTGAGGCCGGACGCGGATTCTGGCCCGCACTTTGCGTGAGTGTAAAACACTCATCCAAGTTTGCCAGCTTCACAATGCTTGCCAAAGGCGCTTATCCGGCTGAGATTATCAACCCCTTCCCGTTTGCCCTGCTCAGCAATGATGAGGTTAAGGGAGAGCTCCATGTAATGCCGGCATTCTCATGGCTATATAACATGTTCGCAATGGCCCGCAACAACTGGAAATACGCCACCCGCGATACCCGTGTATTCAAGGTCCAGAACATTGAGTTTGATGCATACGCCCCCGATACCATGGAGGAGGCCATCGAGTCCCGCAAACTGCTTGACAAGTGGACAGCCAAGGCCTGGCTTCGCAACGAGGGCAAGAGTCTGGAAGGTATAACCGATGAGGAGCTTACGGAAATCGGCAAGAACCTTTTGAATGGTAATCCTGACAAGATTAAGGACCTGGAGGTGCTGGGAGAGGATATGGAGAAATCGCACCGCAAAGTTGTTATCCTGCATCCTTACAAGGCCTATCACGCATACGGCGATATGCTGACATATTATGCTGTCCGTAATATCGTATCCTATCTGGAGGAGCATGAGAATGAGACTTTCCAGAGCATCAGCAACCGTTTTGATGGTGACCGCGCCCGTGTGTGGTTCAATCTGGGCGGTCAGCTTATGTCTATGGAGGATGTAGACCAGCTCCGTTCCGATATCAAGGACGGTACCCTGAATACCTGGAAGGAGATCCACCATCGCTACAACGAGATTTGGAAGAAATATCCTATTGACAAGTTGCGTCATGCCTATATGTCACTTAAGCATATTCTGGGCGCCGATACTCTTACGGTCGATGACTGGAACAACGCCCTCAACAAGGGCATCGAGCTTCAGACCTACGTCTACAACCAGGTCTATGAGACACGTAAGAAAGACTATCAGAACAAGTTCCGCATGGCCACATTCCTTAGTGAAGATGAGGCTATGGCCGCTTGGGGCAAGCTTGATGACAACAGTTTCATACTGCAGCAGCGCAGGGAACTCAAAGAGTTCACGGAGAGAATACAGAACATAAAGAAAAGGCTTTTAACAGAGTAGCCGGAGCAAAATAGTACAAAAGGGGACAGTCCCCTTTTGTACTGTTTTGACTCTTTTTTCGGAGATTACATTTATAAACCCAATATTGTTAAATCATGAGACTGATTATTGAACCGGATTACGGTAAAATGTCAAAGTGGGCTGCAAACTATGTAGCCAAGTGCATCAACGATGCAAAACCCACGGCCGAGAAGCCGTTCAAGCTGGGCTGCCCCACAGGTAGTTCACCCTTAGGAATGTACAAGGAGCTGATCGCCCTCAACAAGGCCGGCAAGGTATCATTCCAGAATGTCATCACATTCAACATGGACGAGTATGTAAACCTGCCCGAGGAGCATCCTGAGAGCTACCACTCATTCATGTGGAACAATTTCTTCAGCCACATCGACATCAAGAAGGAGAACGTGCATATCCTTAACGGTAACGCCAAGGACCTCAAGGCCGAGTGTGAGAATTATGAAAAAGCCATTCTGGCAGCCGGAGGCATTGACCTCTTCATGGGTGGCATCGGTCCCGACGGTCATATAGCTTTCAACGAGCCGGGTTCAAGCCTTCAGAGCCGCACCCGTCAGAAGACCCTCACAACCGATACCATCATCGCCAACTGCCGTTTCTTTGACAACGACGTGAACAAGGTGCCCAAGACCGCTCTTACAGTAGGTGTCGGTACCGTTATGGATGCCAAGCAGGTAATGATTATGGTAAACGGTCACAATAAGGCCCGCGCACTGCAGCACGGAGTAGAGGAGGGTGTATGCCAGATGTGGACCATCAGCGCACTTCAGCTGCATCCGCACGCCATCATAGTGGCCGATGAAGCCGCCTGCGGTGAGCTCAAGGTTGATACCTACAAGTACTTCAAGGATATTGAGAAGGACAATCTTCTCTGATTCTTTTATTCATAGAGGGTGATGGAATGTTTTCTGTCACCCTCTTTTTTTGTATCTTCGCCGTCCCTGAGTGGACCTTGCGTTCCGTTGGGAACGCTGTGATCCCTTTCGGGACACCACGTTCCTTTTGGAACGCCGTACTATCCACTTTAGGGACACAACGCTCCGAGGCTACTCCGGAACTTTCCGGACCCTAAACGGCGAACGCCTCCCTTTTAGCCACCTGAAGGTGTCTAACGGTCGTTGAACGAAGCGCCGTTCTTAACGGGATCCTCCAAGTCCCTCCGCTTACGCCTCTTCACGATGGTCCCTAAAGTGGATAGTACGGCTACTGCAGATGGACACTTTTTGTTGTTTTTGGAATATCCGATATAAAGAATATATGGATTATAAGATTGCTGATGATGTGATGGCTTTTAGTCTGGAGCGGGATGAGGCTCTTCCTTTTTATGTGGTTCAGCCTCATCAGGTTCATGGTTGCGTAATCAGGGAGGTTACACGTCCCGATACTGCGCGTGATGAGTTAGAGGGGGTAGATGCCCTTGTGACCGATGTGCCTGGCGTTGCAATCTCGGTCCGTACTGCCGATTGCATTCCGGTTCTTCTTTATGATCCTGTGCATAAGGCGGTTGCCGCTGTTCATGACGGATGGCGGGGAACCGTACAGCACCTGAGTCGGAAGGTTGTCGATTTCATGCACGAGCGGTATGGTACTGAGGCTTCGGATTTGAAGGCGGTTATAGGACCGGGTATCGGACCGGAGAGTTTTCAGGTGGGGCAGGAGGTGGCCGATGCTTTTGCCGCAGCCGGATTCCCTATGGATGAGATACTTGCGGATTGCGGTCCCAAGGCTCCTACGGCCGATAATCCCATGAACGGAGGTTTACATATTGATCTTTGGCGGGCAAATGAGTGGCTGCTGGAGGAGGCTGGAGTGATATCGGCCAATATTCAGGTGGCCGGCATCTGCACATATAAAAAATACGACCGTTTCTACTCTGCCCGTCGTGAGGGCACAGGGTGCGGCAGAAACATTAATGTAATTAAATTGAGAATTTAGAATTGAAAAAAGCGGGCGAAAATAAATCCGCTCGCTTTTTCTCAATTCTCAATTATGTCACTTCGTCCCATGATTCTTGTCGCGACTCGGGATAGAAAGTAAACTTTCTCTCCTCTCGCTGCTCCAAGAATTCTCAATTCTCTATTACTTCTCGCAGTCGCAGCCAATGAGTTTCCAGAGGCCTGCGGCAAGTGCACCGCCGCAAAGAGGAGCAACGATGAATATCCAGAGCTGGCTCAGGGCAGCGCCGCCTGCAAAGATGGCGGGACCTATTGAACGGGCCGGGTTGACAGATGTGCCGGTGTAGCGGATGCAGACCAGATGTACCAGAACCAGTGACAGACCGATAGCAAGGCCTGCAAAGTTACCGGCACCCTTCTTGGCATCGGTGGTACCCAGAACAACCAGTACGAATACGCAGGTGAATACCAACTCGGCAACAAAGCCTACGCCTGTTGATATGCCCTCCTGACAAACGTTCTCACCAAGTCCGCCGGGAGTGATGGCAAACAGGATGGCAGCGCCTATGATGGCACCTATTACCTGGAAAATCATGTACATGACGGCGTCCTTACCGCTCATACGGCCTGAGAGCCAAACTCCCAGTGTAATGGCGGGATTGATGTGGCAGCCTGATATGCCGCCGATGGCGTATGCCATTGCTACAACGGCAAGACCAAATGCAAGAGCAGTTCCAACTACGCCGGGAACTCCTACTCCGGCAGGTGTACAACCCAGGCTGACGGCAGCGCCGCAACCCATAAGAACCAGAACCATGGTTCCGATCATCTCAGCTAAGTACTTTTTCATAAATATCGCTTTTAATTAGTAAATAGTTAATCTAGCGCTAAATTAGTAAATAAAATTGAGAATGACGCAAAGGGGTCGTTTAGTTTTGCGTCATTTTTCCATCGCAAGGCTGATTCGCTGGCGTTCCAGGTCCACGCTCAGCACTTTGACCATCACCTGCTGCTGGAGGGAAACCACCTGTGTGGGGTCCTTAATGAACTTGCCGGGTGCCAGCTGTGAGACGTGTATCAGACCTTTTACATGTACGCCTATATCCACGAATGCTCCAAAATTGGTTATGTTGCTGATTATTCCGGGCAGTACCATATCGGCCTTGACATCTTCAATGGAGTGGACCTCATTTGAGAACTCGAATTTCTTTAACGGGCCGCGCGGGTCACGGCCGGGTTTTTCAAGCTCCTGCATTATGTCGGTCAGGGTGGGTATGCCAACCTTGTCGGTCACGTATCGGTTTATGTCAATCTTGGCGCGGAGTTCAGGGCTTTTCATCAGTTCCTGAACGGTGCACTTAAGGTCCTTGGCCATCTTTTCCACGATGGGGTAACTCTCGGGGTGCACGGCGCTGTTGTCCAGCGGCTGGTCGCTGTCCGGCACGCGCAGGAAACCGGCCGCCTGCTCAAACGCCTTTGCGCCCAGACGCGGCACCTTGAGCAGCTCCTTGCGGTTGTGGAATGGGCCGTTATCGGTGCGGTAATCAACAATATTCTGCGCCAGCTGAGGCCCCAGACCGCTTATATATGTAAGAAGGTGGGTGCTGGCTGTGTTCAGGTTCACGCCCACGCGGTTCACACAACTAATCACAGTCTGGTCCAGAGAGTGCTTCAGGTCTGTCTGATTCACATCTTTCTGATACTGGCCTACGCCTATTGATGACGGGTCAATCTTGACCAGCTCTGCCAGCGGATCCATCAGTCGGCGTCCGATAGATACGGCACCGCGTACCGTCACGTCATAATCGGGGAACTCGTCACGCGCTGTCTTTGAGGCAGAGTAGATTGATGCTCCGTCCTCATTTACGCTGAATATCTGAACACCTGCAGGTAGCCGTATTTTTTCTATAAACTCCTTGGTCTCACGGCCGGCTGTTCCGTTGCCTATAGCTATTGCTTCTATCTTATATTGCTCTACCAAAGCCTGTATTTTTGCGGCCGATTGGCGCGCCTCATTGTGCGGCGGATGGGGGTAAATGGTCTCGTTATGGAGCAGAGTTCCCTGCCTGTCCAGACACACTACCTTACAGCCGGTACGGAAACCCGGATCTATGCCTAAAACGGCCTTCTGACCTAGTGGAGAAGCCATTAATAACTGCTCCAGGTTACGTGCGAATATCCTTATCGCCTCGGTGTCGGCCAGGCTCTTCGAACTTGCTGCGAACTCATTTTCGATGGATGGCTGCAACAGTCTGTAGTATGAATCCTCAACGGCTTCTTCAACCAGCTGCGATGCCTCGGATTTACCGCGCACATAGTGTCGGGATAGTGATTCAACCGCCTTGTCATCCTCAATCTCAATTGATACGCGGAGCATTCCCTCGGCCTCGCCGCGGCGCATTGCCAGCAGACGGTGCGATGCGCATCGGTTCAGGGGCTCACTGAAGTCAAACCAGTCGCGGTACTTCTGGGCATCGGCCTCCTTGCTCTTGACAACCTTGCTGTAGATGCGGGCGGTGCGACGGTAAGCATTGCGCACCTGGTTGCGTGTGCCCTCATCCAGCGATACCTGCTCGGCAATGATATCCATGGCGCCCTGGAGCGCGTCGTCAACTGAGGTTACCCCTTTCTCCTTATTTATATATTTGCCGGCCTCGCGCTCCAGCGGCACATACTGATTTTGCTTCATCACAAACTCCGCCAGCGGCTCCAGACCTTTCTCGCGGGCGGCATCGGCCCTGGTCTTGCGGTGCGGCTTGTACGGGGCGTAGATATCCTCCAGCTCGGTTGCATCCCAGCAGTGCTCAATGCGTTCCTTAAGCTCCGGAGTCAGTTTGTCCTGACTTTCTATTGTGCCGATGATTGTCTCCTTGCGTTTGGCCAACGCCTCCAGACGCTCCAGGGCATCGCTCACCTCGGTTACCTGAACCTCATCCATTCCGCCCGTGGACTCCTTGCGGTAACGGCTGATGAACGGTATCGTGGCGCCGTTCTCCAACAGCTTCAACGTGTTCTCCACCTGATTCTCGCGCAGGCCGGTCTCGCGTACTATTATGCTTACGTATTCCTTGTTCATATCAGTGCATTCTTTGAGTGCATTCTTTCAGCAAATATAGCACGTTTTCTGCAAATTCCGCGGGTTACCCGTTGACCTTATCCGCTGACCTTATCCGTTGACCTTAGGGAGCTGTAGCGCACGTGGAGCCATTTTTCTCCCTAAGGTGAGCGGAAAATACGCTTTCCCGCGAGCTACCCCGTGACCTTAGGGAGTCAGAACGCACGTGGAGACGTTTTCTTCCCTAAGGTGAGCCGGAAATACGCTCGTACCTGCGTCACCCCCTGACCTTAGGGAGCCAGAACGCAAGTAGGACCATTTTCATCCCTAAGGTGAGGTGGAAATACGCTTTCCCGCGGGCTACCCGGTGACCTTAGGGAGCCACAACGTACGTAGAGCCATTTCTCTCCCTAAGGTGGGTCGGAAATACGCTCGTACCTGCGTCACCCCCTGACCTTAGGGAGCCAGAACGCACGTAGAGCCATTTTCATCCCTAAGGTGAGGTGGAAATACGCTTTCCCGCGGGCTACCCCCTGACCTTAGGGAACTGTAACGCAGGTGCAAACGATTTCTTCCCTAAGGTGGGTGGGGGGTGTGCGGTTGTTGATAATTTTTTTTTGCAGGTAATTCATAATATGCGGTGTGATTTTATAACTTTGCCTACGGAGCGTCAAAGAGGCGCTTTGCTGAAGTTGTGATACCTTGGAGAACACGCTTCGGGATTTGAAAATTTAAACCATTCATATTATGGCAAAGAAAGAGATTGAGGGTGCGTCAGGCCCTCAGAATGCTGGTTTGAGTGAAAAACTCAAGGCTTTGCAGGCTGCAACTGACAAGATTGAGAAGAGCTTCGGTAAGGGCTCTATCATGAAACTGGGTGATGAAAGCATTGAAAATGTGGACGTTATCTCCACTGGCTCCATCGGCCTCAACGCTGCGCTTGGCGTGGGCGGTTATCCCCGCGGCAGGATAATTGAGATTTACGGCCCGGAGTCATCGGGTAAGACAACTCTGGCCATCCATGCCATCGCCGAGGCTCAGAAAGCCGGCGGTATTGCCGCGTTCATCGATGCAGAGCATGCGTTTGACCGATTCTACGCAGCCAAGCTCGGGGTCGATATCGACAACCTGTGGATCTCGCAGCCCGATAACGGCGAGCAGGCCCTGGAGATTGCCGAGCAGCTGATCCGCTCATCGGCCATCGATATCATCGTAATTGACAGTGTGGCCGCACTTACCCCCAAGGCCGAGATTGAGGGCGATATGGGTGATAATAAGGTAGGTCTGCAGGCGCGTCTTATGAGCCAGGCCCTGCGTAAACTGACATCGACCATCAACAAGACCAACACTACCTGCATCTTTATCAATCAGTTACGTGAAAAGATAGGCGTGATGTTCGGTAACCCCGAGACCACAACCGGCGGTAACGCGCTCAAGTTCTACGCATCGGTCCGCCTGGATATCCGCCGCGTCACTTCACTCAAGGACGGCGACGAGGTGGTTGGTAATCAGGTGCGCGTCAAGGTTGTCAAGAACAAGGTTGCGCCTCCTTTCCGCAAGGCCGAGTTCGACATCATGTTCGGCGAGGGCATCTCTAAGAGCGGCGAGATTGTTGACCTGGGCGTTGAGTACGGCATCCTCAAGAAGAGCGGCTCATGGTTCAGCTACGGCGACACCCGCCTGGCTCAGGGCCGCGACGCCACCAAGCAGCTCATGCAGGACAACCCCGAGCTGGCCGAAGAGCTGGAGCAGAAAATCATGGCCGCCATCCTGGGCAACCCCCAGGAGCCCGAGCCCGATGATGACTCCGAGATGATGCACGACTGATCCAATTGCAGTGTTCAAATTAAAAGCGATCCATCCCGGGTCGCTTTTTTTTGCTCGCTCGCCGTGGCTCACCTTAGGGAAGGAAATGGTTCTACGTTCGTTGTGGCTCCCTAAGGTCGGGGGGGGTGACGCAGGTACTGGCGTATTTTCCGCTGATGTTAGGGAAGAAAATGGCCGTACGTGCGGTATGGCTCCCTAAGGTCGGGGGGTGACGCAGGTACTGGCGTATTTTCCGCTGATGTTAGGGAAGAAAATGGCCCCACGTACGTTGTGGCTCCCTAAGGTCGGGGGGGGGGGCGGAGGGGCGGGCGTTTT